>Ga0210043_1000063_pt1 | contig 119312 bp, 109 predicted proteins | sample CryGeymet201501t_FD_183990 | JGI IMG/M metagenome (GOLD analysis project Ga0210043, IMG submission 183990) | Groundwater microbial communities from Crystal Geyser aquifers in Utah, USA - Crystal Geyser metaG 2015-01t (SPAdes) (version 2) | ecosystem: Environmental > Aquatic > Deep subsurface >...
CGTTATGATCTCCATAATTTCATAATTTTCTAATAAGGAACCTCTGCTTGGAGCAATGTTTTTATTGATACAATTTGCAATCTCATTATAAATTTTAGGAAATGGATTGGAATCTTTTAAAATATTCTTAGGAATGTTAACAGCTTGCAGACTTCGAAAGCCTTTGTATAGTTTTGACTTTTTTGTTTTAAAAAATTGAAAGCCATCATTACCAAGAATGAACCTAGCTTCTGTAGTTTGGATATCCATTTCAAATTGGAAGTATTTGCGGTAGCCTCCAACTTCTAAGAATACATTTGCATCATTGGGAAATTGCATCCATACATATGCCTGCTCTTCTATCTTATATTTTGGATTGGATTTATGAAATTTTGCGTGCAAAGACTCTGGCTTACCAAGTAGCCAATGGATTAGATCTATGGCATGGGTTCCATCATGCATCAATGGACCGCCTCCTTTTCCTGAAAATGCAATTCCTGGATCTTGCGCAGAAGTTAAAACAGAAGCATGAATGGTTTTGATTTTACCAACTTCTCCTGAATCAATAATTTTTTTCGCCCAGGCATAGACAGGATGAAATCTTCTTTCATGATTTACCCAAAGACGAAAAGGAAATTTCTTCTGAAGTCCTAATAATTTCTTGGCCTGTTTCATTTCTCTTACCATAGGTTTCTCAACTAGTAGATTTGGGATTAGTGATTTGATACAGGATTCGAGATTTTCCCAATGGGAGTCACTAGTGCTTGCAATAACTGCAAGATCGATATCTTCCTTATTCCATTGCTGAGGTTCTAGAATCTTAAATTTATTCTTCAATTTCCATTGTTTCTGGAATTCTTCTATACGTTCCGGATTTTCATCCCAGATGTATTTAAGGTCAAAATATTTTGATACGCTTGAGTTTAGTAGAGTTCCGGTATGTGTGCAAGGTTTTCTACGGAAGGGATCTTTTTCTAGGAGGCTAGCAATTCGTCCTAATCCTATAAGAAGGACTTTTATTTTTTTCATTCTCTCTAACTTTAAGGAATCGTAATTTTTTAGCAAAATATTTTATTTGGAAAGAGAGTATTTTGTGTTAGAAAAATTTCAATATTCATTTTCCACTGTAGCCAAAGTTCTGAACCATGAGTCAAAGATTCAATGGCGTTCAGAGGATTTATTCTTTAAAACTATTACCAATTCTTCACAAGAAGCAAAGCTTGGTAGTTTATTCGTACCATTGCTGAGTAACCGTGATGGACATGAATTTATCAAGGATGCTCTCAAACGTGGAGCTAGCGGTTTTCTTGCCAATCGTAAATCAGAATTTTTAAAATTACTTAAACCTGCAGAATTAGAAAAAGCAATCCTAGTTGATAATACTTGGAAGGCTCTAGCGGATTTATCTCGATTCCATAGAATGAGATTTTGCCCTTTCATAATCGGAATTACAGGTTCCAGCGGGAAGACAACAACCAAGGAATTGCTAGCTAACTGTTTCAGTCATATTTCCAAAACTCGAATGGTTGTAACAGAAAAGAATTACAATAATGAAATTGGAGTTCCCTTTACACTTTTTCGAATCAACCAAAAGACCGAAATTGCAATCATTGAAATGGGAATGAACCATCGCTATGAAATCCAAAGACTAACAGAAATGGCAAGACCTGATTGGTGCTTGATCACAAATATTGGATCTGCTCATATTGAGAACTTAAAATCACCTGAATCTATTGCCCAAGAGAAAACGGATATCCTCATTGGAATGCCAAGCGGTGGTAGACTCTACATTCCAGAAAATATTCTCTATCCAGAAATTGTTGAATCCAAAACCAAACAATACCAGATCAATCCTGTATTTTGGAAGATTCAATCTGCCTCTTTGAAAGTTGTAAAAAAATTGCCTAATGGTTTTGATCTAGAATGGGATGGGATTCCCTTTCACTGGGCATCCCCAGGAGAGAAGATTCTTTCTAATCTGAGCGGAGTCTTAAGACTTGCTTCCGATGCTGGTCTAGATAAAGAGATCTTAGTTTCGAACATCCAAAAGTTCAAACCATCCAAAGGTAGATTGGTTCTTCATAAGAAAAAATTTACCATCATTGATGACACATATAATGCAAATCCAGAGTCCATGGAATCTTCTATTTCCGTAGCTAACCAATTATCAGACGGCAAAGATTTTGTTTGCATTCTGGGTGATATGAAAGAACTGGGAACCCACTCTGAAAAATACCATAAACAAATTGCTAAATTTGTAAGCACACAAAATGTAAAATGGCTAGTTGGATTCGGTAAGGATGCAGCTTTCTTTAATCCTAATTTGGTGGATAAAAAATCTAAAACTTCTTTCCTTCACTGTGTTGATTCCGAAAAGAACATTGATCAAATGGTTCAAGAATTAGTAAAAACCATTCCTGCAAAAACTGTCATTCTAGTAAAGGGATCAAGATCCATGAAGATGGAACGAATTGTTGAAAAAATTCTTGTAAGCTAAGCCCTGAGTCAAAATCTAAAGATATGCCTAGTTCTAATTTGAAAGTTGCTGTGATCATGGGCTCCCAATCTGATTGGGAGACTATGAAAGAAGCCTGTATGATTCTAGATAATTTTTCCATACAATATGATAAGAAAATTGTCTCAGCACATAGAAGCCCTGAGCTTTTATTTACGTTCAGTAAATCTGCTCGTGAATCTGGTTATTCCATCATTATTGCAGGTGCTGGTGGAGCTGCTCATTTACCAGGTATGGTTGCCTCATTGACAACCTTGCCAGTATTAGGCGTTCCGATTCAATCGAAAGCACTAAGTGGCCTTGATAGTTTGTATTCCATTGTTCAAATGCCCAAGGGTGTTCCTGTAGGAACTCTTGCAATCGGATCGGCGGGTGCTGCCAATGCAGGTCTACTTGCTGTTCGCATGCTATCTTTATTAGATTCAAAATTAGATATAGAACTTCAGAGATACCAAGAAAAAATAAAACAAGAAGCTCTGGCGAAAGAAAAGGATTTGTTAATTTGATACTACCTCCTCATTCCTTAGGCATTCTTGGTTCAGGTCAATTGGGACGAATGTTCACTCTTGAGGCAATCCAAATGGGATATACTGTTCATGTCTATTCTCCTGACAAGAATTCTCCATCTTGCAAAGCGGGAGCTGTTGAGTGGACCGGAAGCTATTCTGATTTTTCCTCATTGAAACGATTCTTAGATACTGTATCATCACTCAGTTTCGAATTTGAAAATATTCCACCTGCCTGCTTGGATTTCATCGAAGAATATGCTAAATCAAGAGATGAAAAATTCTTAGCACCTAATGTGCATTCCATAAAGATTGCTCAGGATAGAATTTTTGAGAAAGAATTCTTCAATTCAATTGGACTGAATACAGTTTTGTATTTACCAATCATTACTGGGAATGAAGATTTTTCCAAATTTCCTATGCCTTCAATTCTTAAGACAACTCGTTTTGGATATGATGGAAAGGGTCAGTGGAAGTTTACTAATGCTATTGAATTAAAGGAATTTTTAAAATCAAACCCTGCTTCTAAAGAATCACCCTATATTCTAGAGGCATTCTATCCATTTGATTATGAAATTTCAGTGATATATGCGAGGAGTCATGAAGGAAAAGAATTTATTTTCCCACCAGCTTTGAATTACCATCGCAACTCCATTCTTGATATGACCGAATTTCCTGCACCTATTCCAGAAAATATCCATAACCTAGCAATTTCATCTGCTTCTCTCTTAGGAAAAAGTTTAAAATATGCGGGTGTCTTTGGTTTGGAATTTTTCGTCGCAGGTGATGAATTAGTTGTGAATGAATTTGCACCAAGACCGCATAACTCAGGTCACTATACCCAAGATGGTTCTGATATTTCTCAATTTGAATTGCAACTTAGAATTCTCACTGGCATGGATTTACCTGAGCAAAATTCTATAAAGCCATGTCTTATGAAAAATATTTTAGGCGATGACTATGCTAATTCTTTAAATCTATGTCTAGAATTAATGTCTAAGGATTCAAGATACCATTTGCATCTCTACCAAAAGGATGAGGCAAAACCTGGTAGAAAGATGGGTCATTTAAATTTCACAGGTCAAAAATCAGAAGTAGATAAAAGATTCTTTAATTTGACTTAAGAATTTCTATTCCCCATTTCCAGACATCACCTGCACCCAGGGTGACGAGAATATTTTTATTTTTGAGAATAGATCTAAGAAATTTGGCATCTTCTTCTATTCCGCCATTTAATATTCTAGAATTTCTTCCTAGTTTCGAAAGCTCTGCCTGAATTAATTCAGAGGAAATGCCATCTTTTGCAATTTCGCCTGCACTATAAATTGGTAATAGATAAATTTCATCAGATAAGGATAAGGCTTCTGCAAATTCCTTACAGAATAGTTCAGTTCTTGTGAATCTATGTGGCTGGAATAAAACTATAGTTTTTACAAAATTGTTTTTAGTCTTTTCCTTCTGTAAACTAGAAATAACAGCTTTCACTTCTGTTGGATGGTGTCCATAGTCATCCAATATCTTGGTTTGTTGGTAATTGCCCAGAATTTCTAATCTTCTTTTTACACCTTTATAATTTGCGAGTGAATGTATAATGGATTCAATATCTAATCCAAGTTCTACGCATAAAGCGATTGCTAGACTAGCATTGATTAAGTAGTGTTCTCCAAGAAATGGAATCCTATATTCATACGATTTATTTCCAATATAAAATATTCCTGATGAATCATTTATTTCTATTTGGTAAATTTTATAAAACTTATCCAAGTTGAATTTTGAATTTTCTTTTTGATTTATCAAATTTTGAGCGATTGATTCAAAATCAGATTTTTGACCAACCAAAATAATATTTTCATCATTATTTAAATTAGGAATGATTTCTCTTATACCTTTATCACCAAGATAAAGTATAGTTTTGTAAAAGTCAGATTGGGATGCGTATTCTTCGAAAGCATGCAGAAGATATTTTTTTTCTTTGTAATGATCTAAATGATCATCATCAATATTAGTAATAATACGATAGTCTGCTGAGTGATTTAAAAATGTTCCATCCGATTCATCCGATTCATAAACAGCATAATTCCCTTTACCCCATAGTCCACCTTTATAATCAAGTAAGGGCACATCTCCACCAACCATTATGGAAGGTGAAAGATTGTGATCCATGAGAACCCCAGCAACCATTGCTGTTGTAGTAGTCTTACCATGCGAGCCTGCAATAGAAATTGCTTTCTTTTCAGAGAAGAGTTTATGCAAAAGTGCAGATCTATGCATTATCTGGAACTCTTTAGAAGGATGATTCAATGAATCTATTGAAATAGCCGTTGAATAAACTAGTGTGGAGTTACTTGGTATATTGTCTAAACAATCAGAAAGCGTAGTAAAGATTTCTAGTCCTCTAGCTTTTAAGGCATCCTTTTGTTTAGAATCTTTCTTATCATATCCAAATACATTTTCACCACGATCAAGTAAAATATGTGCAAGGCTGGACATTCCAGATCCTCCCACACCTAATAAAACATAGGTTTCATTCATTGCCATGGAAAAAGAAATTCAAAGTATCACTGCTAGAATTGATTTTAGATGCTTGCAAAGAAGCTATAGACATTTGCAATAGTTTACCATCTTCCTGGTAGAGAGATTTTAGATGATCAATTAATAAATTGGATTCTGAAGATTTGCTATCAATAAGAATGCATGCACCCTGAGATTCAAAGTATTTTGCATTAGCCATTTGGTGATTGTCTTTTGCATAGGGGTAAGGAATTAGAATCATTGGAAGCGAAAAAACAGAACATTCTGCTAATACACCAGCACCAGATCTAGCTACCACTAAATCTGCCCACTCATAATGAGAACCCATATCCTTTGAATATGAGATCGCCTCTACAGCTGAAGAACTTTTTTGAAATTCATTATATAGATTAGCTCCTGTTAGAACTCTAAATTTAATATGCTTATTGATAAAGCTATCACTCATGGCTCCAATTACCATTTCATTGATTTGTCTTGCACCTTGGGAACCACCTAGAACCAGTACATTCATCATATTTTTATCAGAAAACTTTTGATTCTTTATTCCAGGAGTCTTTGGAATCACAGCCGATCTTACTGGGTTACCAAGAATAGCTGTCTTTACTTTAGTATTTGTATTATTTTCAATAGGGAAACTCAAAGCTATCTTTTTCGCAAAATTCCAAAAGATACGAGTGATTTTCCCTGGTATGCAGTTCTGTTCACATAAGAAAAGTTCTTTTCGAAAGATGACTGCATATAGCAAAGCTAGAACCGAAGTATACCCACCCATTCCAATAACTGTTGTTATGTTATTCCTGTTGAAATTAAGTGAAGCTTTTATGAATTGAATGAGAAATAAAAAAGGATAAATTATTGAATTAGAAATTTTAAATTGTGGAAGATTATGCCAAATTATTTTAAAATCCGAATCTTTGAGATCAGGATAATTTTTATTTCGTAGCGGACAATGTAAGTAAACAGTTGCAAGATCGTAATTTTCTTTGGAACGCGTCAACTGCTCCAACAATGCAATTCCTGGAGATATATGGCCACCAGTCCCGCCTGCTGCAATTAAAATTGTTCTCATGTTTCCAAGTTCTCTTTTCGGGTAATATTTACAAGTATTCCACTAAAAATAAATGTACTAATTAAAGATGATCCACCATAACTAAAAAAAGGAAAGGATACACCTGTAATAGGCAGTATTCCTGTGACTACAAATAGATTCATTAGAAATTGAATTGAAAGTATAGATAGTATTCCAGATCCTAAATAAAAACCGAAGGGCTCATTGATTCGTTCAATGAGAAGATAAGAACGAAATATAAATATTAAAATAACTGACCACAATAAACAAAATCCAAAGAAACCAAAATCTTCTACAAATGGTGAAATAATAAAATCTGTATAACCATATGGTAGATATTTATGAGAATATCCAGCTGAAATATCATTACCCCAAATGGAACCTGATTTGAATGCAAGATAGGATGATACTAATTGATGGCCTTCTTCGTAGCGGTAAGAATAAGGATCTAGCCAAATATCTATTCGTTTCCTTCTATATCCTACTCTATCAACTAACAAAAACAATAAAGGTAAAATTGAAATTATAGATATAGATAGTTTTTTAAATGAAAAACCTGCTATGTAAATCATTGTCACTAGAACAAAAAATATTTCCATAGTTGTTCCAAAAGATGGTTCCAATACGATTAAAAGTAGAATTGTGCTTATAATTGAGAATGGTAAAATAAATTTTTTCCAATTAATGGATTCTGTTTTTTTAAAATTTTTAAAAAATCCTGCAAGGTAAATTAATACAGTGATTTTCGCAAACTCTGATGGTTGGAATTGAAAGGGTCCTATGCCTATCCAACGATTGAAGTTACGACCATAATAAGTACCCACTGATTTTCCTAAACCTGGTATGAATACTAGAACTAAAAGAAAGATTGTAACAAAACAAAGATAGATTCCCATTGAATCTAAAATACGGAAGTCCATCTGAGAAAATACGACGAACAAAGTTATTCCTGCAATAAGCCAAATGATTTGTCTATTAAAGAAAAAGTAGGCGTTATCAAATTCTCTTTCACCGTAACTAAATGAGGCTGAGAACATAACTGCTATCCCAGTAAAAGCTAAGAGAAAAATGATAGAGATTAAGATTCGATCTTGAACATTCTCCCCTATTTTCACAAAGTTCATTGGATTCTAAGTGTGGAAAGTGAGATCAAAGCGAGAATAATACCAACAATCCAAAATCGGATAACAATTTTTTCCTCAGGAACTCCCGATAATTCAAAATGATGGTGTATCGGACTCATTTTGAAAATTCGTTTTCCTCTTAATTTAAAAGATGCAACTTGTAAAATTACACTCATTGTTTCCATTACAAAAACTCCACCAAGTATAATCAGTAGCAATTCTTTCTTCAACATAATCGCAATCATTCCTAATGTTGAGCCTAAGAATAAGGAACCTGTATCTCCCATAAAAACTTGAGCAGGATGTGAATTGAACCAAAGAAATCCAATCAATGATCCTGCAAGCGCAGATAGAAAAACAGAATACTCATGTGCTCCAGGAAGGTAGGGTATATTTAAATAATTCGCAGTGATCGGTGTTCCCGAAACATAAGCTATGATTCCAAAGGTTATAGTTGGGAAAAGCATGGTTCCTGTTGCAAGGCCATCCAATCCATCCGTTAAATTTACTGAATGAGATGTTCCTATAACAACTATTATAGCAAATGGAATAATGAACAATCCCATTGATAGGACTGGTCCTTTAACAAAAGGGAGGAAAAGATCTGTTATCTCAAAAACAATTCCTTTGAGTTCATTTGGATTTGGTTTACCAGTTACGTAAAAATATATAAAAATGAAAACTACGGAAAGCAGGATGGAAATAAGAAATTTCGTCCTCGCTCGCATGCCACCTTTAATTTTAAGAATTGCTTTACTATAATCATCGCTAAATCCTAAAATAGCAAATCCCAAACTTGTAAAAAATAATAATACGAGATTCAAATTATTCCAATTACCCCAAAGAATTACAGATAAGCTCATAGTGAAAACAATCATTAAGCCTCCCATAGTTGGTGTGCCTGATTTTGATTCATGAGATTTGGGACCATCTGTGCGAATGCTTTCTTTGAATTTTAGATTGTATAAAAATTGAATGATTTTTCCACCAAGAAGAAAGCTTAAAAACATAGAAGTAATTCCTGCAGAAAGTGCACGAAATGTAACATAGCTAAATATTCTAAAAAAACCTAGCTCATCTCCCCATAATTCAAATATTTCAAAAAACATACTTTCTCCTTTCTCTAAATTCCTTAATACGAGAGATTTACCAAGCTTTTTCTATTTCTTCCCCATCATCAAAATGAAATTTTTCTTTTCCGATGATTTGGTAATTTTCATGTCCTTTTCCGCAGACTGCAAGAATATCACCTTCTTGTAAATTATCGATTGCAATTTGAATGGCGTTTTTTCGATCAATTTCACGAATGATCTTCGATTTATCCTGAAAGCCTTTTTCTATATCATTTAAAATTAATTCTGGATCTTCTGTTCTTGGATTATCAGAGGTAAGAATTACAAGATCAGACATACGCTCAGAAATTGCAGCCATTTCTGGACGTTTCGTCCGATCTCTATCTCCTCCACAACCAAATAAACAGATCAATCTTTTAGGATTTAGTTCTTTTGCACTTTGTAGAATATTTAAAAGAGCATCGGGAGTATGAGCATAATCGACGATTGCGATTCTATCTTTGTCAGGACTGTAATAGATATCAAATCTGCCAGGAATGCGAGGAATACTTTCTGTGAAGGTTGTTATTCTTTCTGTAGCAATATTCAATTCTACCCAGCAACTGATTGCTAAAGCTACATTTTGAATATTAAATCCACCAAGTAAGTTAGATCGAACCCGCAGATTTCTATGAAAGGTAGATTCTGGTTTTTTAATTTTGAAAATAAATTCTGAACCGTTTATACTAAGTCGAGGTTTATCGATTTCATAATTACATGTTTTTCCTAGGAAATTAATTTTGCTTTGGAGAGAGTGTTCCAGGATTAGCTTTTTCATTGCTAGACCACCTTCCGCATCCAAATTGATTATCCCAAATTTATATTCCTTAGTAGATTCCTCCAGAAGTGTAAAGATACGAAATTTACTCTTAAGATAGTCATCCATTGTTTCATGAAAGTCTAAATGATCTTTTGTGATATTTGTAAAAAGTGCTGCTCTAAATTGAAGGCCATTGGTTCTACCTAATTTCAATCCATGAGAACTTGCTTCCAAAAATACGAATTGTATTCCTTCCTTCAGCATATCTCTTAATTGAAGTTGTAAGGAGGAAGCCTCGGGAGTTGTATAGCCTGTTTCAATTATTACATCATTGTATTTAGTATGGATGGTACCTATTAAACCAGATGGTATTCCTAAACTTCTTGCAAAATGGTAGAGGATATGTGTTAAGGATGTTTTTCCATTTGTACCTGTTATAGCTATGACTTCTAATTTCTTTGAGGGATGATCTAAAATAAAGGAAGCTATATAACCCTGCATTTGGTTGGATGATGAGTCTGAGCTAATCACATTTTCAAACTTTTCTTTGGCGATGGAAAGGAATTCGGAAGTTTTAGAAATTAAACAAGTACTCGATCCATTTTCGATTGAAGATGTTAAAAAATTTATATCTGTGAATTCATCACTCATCACAAAAATATCATTTTTCTGAATTTTTCTTGAATCTGCCCAAATATAATTTATTGGATTATTTGTATTTCCTTTCAAAAGTTTGAGTTGAGAAAATTCTTTTAAAATATTATCAATAATCATCTGAATTCTTTCCCTTCAAATTAGGTAGGCTAATGGTGTGAATCATTCTTTGATCTGTAGGTGATTTATTTTCAACCGAATTTTGAAATAATTGATCAATTCTGGAGGCTGATGATTTTGTTAGAATAGAAATTTTTATTTCTTCATTTTCTTTTATGAGTGATTCTTTCATAAGAATATTCTTAGAAATTTCTCTTTCAATTTTATGAAATTCTGTGGATTGCCAAACATTTAGAAAGAAAATCGATCCCCAAATAAGAGCCAATGTAAATAAAAATAAAGTGTCTTTTAAATCTTTAATATTCCAAATCATTAAATCAATATCTCTTGTTTTTAGTATCGACCGATTTCTGAATCGCACGCAATTTCGCTGAGCGTGATGCTGGATTCATTTTCATTTCTTCCTCTGAGGGTAAAATTGGCTTCTTATAGATAAAGGAAAATTCTTTATTCTCCATCAAAGTATCACGAAGACTATGCTTGACAATTCTGTCTTCCAAAGAATGAAAACTGATAATTTGAAAGATTCCATCAGGTCTTAGAAATTGGGGAAGTTGTATAAGTGCTTTCTTGAGATGCTGAAATTCTTGGTTTACTTCAATTCGGAGGGCTTGGAAGACTCTGGTTGCTGGGTGTGTTTTCGGTGGCCAGAATTTACGCGGAATTGTAGTCTCAACTAATTTAGAAAAGTCGCTATTGCTCTCAATTGGATTTGTCCTTCGACGTTCTAGTAGTCTCTCTACAATTTTTTTGGTCCAGCGCTCTTCACCATATTCATAAAAGATTCTTTCTAATTCTTTACTTGGATAGGTATTCACTATTTCTGCGGCTGTAACTTGCTTACGATCTAAATTTGTATCTAGTCGCATATCAAAGCTTTCGGTTCCTCTAAAACTAAAGCCTCTTCCTGATTCTAAAATATGATAAGTTGAAATTCCCAAGTCCAATAAAATTCCGTTAAATCCATCACCCCAACCTATCTCATCTAAATCTGATTGTTCTAATTCAGAAAAATTTATATTTAAACTTTTAATATTAGGTCTTGAGCCTAAACGAGATAGTGCTCTTTGGATCATAGCAGGATCTCGGTCTAGAAATAGAATTTCACAATCTGGAAATGCTTCTGCAAATTTTGCAACATGTCCACCTTCTCCACCTGTCCCATCTAAAAATCGTAAGGATTTAGTTTCTTTAAGGTTATCATGAACAGTTCTTACTATATCCTGCCACATAACAGGGAAATGAGTAGGCTGGAATTCTTCGAGCATGATTAAAATTTAAATCTTTTTTTGGTAAACAGTATGACCTAAAAATTTAAATTTATCTGAAATACCAAACATTGTCTCCGAATGGCCAATGATTAAGAAACCTTGGGATTTTAATATTTCTTCAAAATTATTAAAAATAAATTTTTGAGTTGGTTTATCAAAATAGATTACAACATTTCTACAAAAGATTAAATCTAATTTTTCATTAATCGGATATGGAAATTCTAGAAGATTGATTTTCTTGTATTCAATGATTGATTTAAGATTCTGCTTTGCTTCGTAATAAACAATACCATCTTTCTCGGATTTGGTGAAGTATTTATTTTTCATTTGGTCTGTAACTGTTTCTAGACGTTCTGCTTTATAAATTCCATTTTTCGCAGTTTGGAGAACATTCGTATCAATATCGGAAGCAATAATTTTAAGATTCCAACCTGGACGAGTAAAAAAATAATCTAAAAGAGTAATTGCAATTGAGTATGGCTCTTCACCTGTAGAACTGGCTGAGCACCATACTACAAGTTTCTTATTGCCAGAAGCTTTGGATGCCTCTTCGAACTGGGGCAGATATGTTTCCTTGAGAAAATCAAAATGATGGGCTTCCCGAAAAAAGTCAGTTTTATTAGTTGTGATTCGGTTGATGAGTTCAGAAAGTTCAGCCTCCCTAAATTTGGGATCTGATTTCAGTTTATTTACATATTCTTCGAAGGTAGTCATTCCATGCGAACGCAATCGAATATTCAATCTGGATTGCACCATAATTTTCTTGTGATCAGCTAAGACAATTCCTGTCATTTTATAGATCATATCTCGTAGGTATGCAAATTCAGCATCATGAATGGTTGCGATGGAAGATTTAAAATTACTCATAGGGTTCATTGAAAGGATTCTTTACTAGTATAAAAATACAACTCGATTTTTAAATCAATATCCCAAACCTGGAAAAATGAAGGTTGGACTCGTTGAAAGTTTGAATGCTCGCCCACTTACTTGGGGAATCGAAAATGACACAAGTCTAGAAAAAGTATATCAAAGCCCAAAAGTTCTTAACGAGATGCTCTTGCGTGGTGACTTGGACACTGCCTTAATTTCTTCAGTAGAATGTCTTAGAAACAACGATAAACTCGCTTATTCGCTTTCCTGTGGTGTTTGTGGCAAAACTTCCGTTAGATCCATTCTTTTTTTTCATCATCGTTCAGAATTAGAGGAATTATCTATAGTTACTGTTGACATAGGTTCTAGAACATCAGTTGCCTTATTAGAATTGCTTCTTTTTAAACAATTCCAACGAAAAATAGAAGTTAAAGCTCAGGATCCAACTTTGATAAAAAGTAAATTAAAACAAGGCTTAGGATCACATTTGCTATTCGGGGACAATGCTCTACTTGCAGAATATGATGAAAATAAATACCTAGTAATTGATTTGGCTGAATGGTGGAATCGACTAACTGGGAAATATTTTATTTTTGCCCTTTGGGCCTATCCTAAAGATAAATGGATAGAAGATTCATTTTTTTTGAAGAGCCTAGACTATGGACTAGAAAACATCCAAGATATCATCGATCAGGAAAAACGATTCCCTTCTAAATTTACCTATAACTATCTAATGAAGGAATTGCATTATAAACCTGAAGCAAAAAATTTCCAAGGTTTTCTGCAATTTGAAATTGAATTGAGAAATTTAGGAATTCTATAATTTCAAAATATGCGTAATTTAATTTCCCAAATTTTGGCATTTCTCTGAGATTCTAAAGAATCAGAAAGTGGGTATACATAATTTAAACTTCCCAAATTAATTGTTCCCTTATTGGAATAACACTCTGTATTGGAAGGAAATAGTATGCGAAAACTCATCTTACCTTCTTTTAAAAGTTTGCCAGTTTCATTTATAATTTTCTTTTCACCAACAGATGTTTCTTCTAAAAATTCGCTAGTTAAGGAAGGAAATTCTCGTTTTATCACCAAGGATTTACCCTTAAATTTAGTGATCATGTTACCAGGTAGCATTCTTTCCAATTCTGAAATTTCTATAAAATCGATTTTGTAGCTAACTCTTCCTTTATTTTCAAAGAAAGGCTCATCAAATTCTCCTTTTTCGAGCAATCGAAATTGGTAATCACGAATTTTAGTTCCTATAGTATTTCCCATGCCTTGATTTATTTTGGCTTGTATGGCAGCTTTCTGGGTTGGGAGAAATCGAATCATTGAGGACTTTTTATCCTCTTTTAAGGGAACAGAATAAGTAATTTCAACAGTGCCTGAATATCCTTTCTTAAATGTAATCGTCTCTTCGTAATCAAAGCAATTGTAAAATGTAAGAAAAGGAAGAATTAAAAAGATATAGATAAGATATTTATTATTTCTGAAATTCACTCTTTGAGCATGAAATGATCAGTTTCATCTGTCAACAAAAAGAAAGGCTCTATTTCTAGAGCCCCTCTCCCATTCTAATTCAGAAACGTTTAGCGAATCTTATTTTGAATTAGGATACGCTTCGTTTCCGTGTTCTAGTAAATCTAGACCTTGGATTTCCTCTTCTTCAGATACTCTTAGTCCCATAATTAATTTAAGAACGAAGAATACTACATAAGAAGTTCCAAATGCCCAAACGAAAGCAACAAGGATTCCAACAACTTGAGTAATTACTTGATCAAAACCATGGCCATAGAAAAGACCTGAATCTAGATTAAATAAACCAGCTGCTAAAGTTCCCCAAGCACCACAAACCCCGTGAACAGAAATTGCTCCGACAGGATCATCAATTTTGATAGTGTCAAACATCAATACACTGAATACAACCAATACACCAGCGATAAGTCCGATCAGAACAGAAGCTCCGATTGAAACACCATCACAAGGAGCAGTAATTGCAACTAGACCAGCTAGAGCACCGTTTAGTGTTAAGCCAATATCAGGTTTTTTGTATTTGATCCAAGTTACGATCATCGCAGCAACAGCACCAGCTGCAGCAGCCATTTGAGTGTTGATAGCGATAAGTGCGAAATCACCACCGCCTACAGAAGTTGTAGAACCAGGGTTAAATCCGAACCAACCTAACCATAGAATGAATACACCGAGTGCAGCCATTGCCATGTTGTGTCCAAGGATAGGAGTTACTTTTCCATTTGCTTGGAATTTTCCAATTCTAGGACCTACTACGATCGCACCAGCTAAACCAGCCCAAGCTCCAACGGAGTGAACTACTGTTGAACCAGCGAAATCTAAGAATCCCATATCTTCTAGAAATCCTGCATAATTGTCTCCACCCCAAAGGCTTCCCCATGCGAAGGAACCATATACTGGGTAGATAACAGCTGTAATGATTACAGAGAATATAACATAAGTTGCGAACTTTGTTCTCTCAGCCATTGCTCCTGATACGATAGTTGCAGCAGTTGCAGCAAACACCATTTGGAAGATTAGAAATGAGTTTCCCCAGTTTCCTTCACTTTCAATCAGTGAATCAGCTAACGAAGGCATACCAATTCCAATTCCCTCTATGATTGGTGGGCCAAACATGATTGAAAAACCTATCAACCAAAATGCTAATGAACCTAAAGAAAGGTCAGCAAGGTTTTTCATTAAAATGTTTACTACGTTCTTAGAACGAGTAAAACCAGCTTCTACATAAGCAAATCCAGCCTGCATGAAAAAGACTAAAAATGCAGCAATACAAGTCCAAAGCCAATCTGTTTCACTTCTCAGTGTTTCAACATCTGCTTTTAAACTCTCCAAAGTGACGGGTGCTTCTGCCTCAGCAGCCTCTGCAGGTGCAGGTGCATCTTGAGCATTCAACCCAGCCACAGCTAATAGAACAGCGAACGGGATTACGAATCTTAACATTCTACTATTTTCTCCTTTATTTTCCTTTTTATACTTTTTGTTTTAAAATGAATCCTTTTCATACAGTCGCCTTTTTAGAATTTTCTTCTAATTTCAAAAGGGAAATTTTCAATGACTCGTTATTTGGTGTACTTTTAACACCTTGTTGAAGAATTTTTATGGCTTTAGGTTTTGCATTTTCTTTGAGGTAGCATCTTGCAAGTAAAAGACTTGCTTTAGCAAAGGAATGATCACAGGAGAGAGATTTCTTGAGTGAACGTTTCGCTTCACTAATTTTATCTGCCATATAGTAAGCTCTTCCTAATAGGAAGTGAGCAATGGCTGTATTCTCACCTGTTGTCTCTATATATTCCTTAAAGTATTTGATAGATTCCTCGAATTTTTCATCTCTGTAATGAATTTTTCCTAGGAACATTAAATTATCTTTAAGTGATGGATCAATGCTATATGCCTTTAATGCTAATGCGTATGCATCATCATCTTTCTTCTGGCTATTTGCTAATTTGGCTTGTTTGATATATGGTAGTGCGTTAATGATCGATTTATTGCATTGGATCATAAGTAGAGAGAGATCATCCCCATTGGGAACATCACCTTTGTGATCTTTAAATTTTTGCACAAATCGTTCAGATAGGTCTTTGATGTAGAGTTTATTTTCTCCACTTTCAAGATCTGATTTTTCAGTTTTGATCCAGTCGATTACCATTTCAGTTCCAAATTCTTCTCTAGAGGCATTCTTTTGCTCTGCGAATCCATCTGTAAGTAAAACAAGAATATCACCAGGGTTTAATTTCCCTTGTTTTTCTTCATAATCCGTCTTTCGAACTTGAAGTATACCAAGTGGAACTCCTTTCGTATCTAACTCTTCGACAGTGGCATTCCCATCATATATATGGAGCATTTTTTGATGACCTCCATTGATGTAAGCATAGGTATAGTCTGAATAAATTCTAACGATAAAAGCGGTAAAGTATGTTGATTCAGGAAGTTGGTCTCTCAAGGATTCACCTAGTTCTTCCATTATTTCTGATAAACCTAAACCAGATTGTACACATCTTCGAAAGTGATGGTGAATAGCCATAGTCACTAAGGCAGCAGGGATACCATGTCCCGATACATCAATATTAATTGCGGTGAGTGAATTTCCTTGGCGAACAACATCGTAGAGGTCTCCACTAACCTGAACCATAGGTTCATAATAGGAGCCAAAATACAAACCGTTCCAAGGTGAAAGATCTTGTGGTAGAATTTGGGATTGAACATTTCGTCCCATTTTCATATCCCATTCTAATTGTGTAAGAACCGCGGCTTCCCTTGCCCTAGCAGTCATAAGACCTTCGATTAGTCTAACTCCAGATAAGGCTAGTGTTAATTGTGCTCCAAGAGCTTCGAGGATTTCTAAATCATCAGCAATGAAAAAATTATCAGTATCGCTTTCTACAGCCAAGGTTCCAAGAACATCATCCTTTTGGATAAGAGGTATGCACATAACACATCGAGTTTGTTCGCCCTCATCTGTGTATTCCGGAGAGGCATGAAGATCTTGAATGATCATAGGCCTTCGACCATTAAAAGTTAAGCCTGAATAACCCTCATCGGGTTTCAGATTTCTCCTAGGTGGAGTTGTATCTGTTACGAATTTAACTGGGACTAGTACTTCGCCATCATAAAGTCGAAGTGTAGAATTATCAGCTTCAAAAATTTCTCTACAAAGGGATACTACCTTATCGAAAAGATCTTCTTCTTTATCGACATTAGCGAATTCCTTTGAAATATATAGTAAAACAGCAATCTTATCTTTGTCTGTTAATCCTCCTACCACCTTGTTTTGGCCTCGGAAGGAAACTACTTTTCGTTTTGAAATTTCGAAGTCTATCATAGATTTTCCTATAGATATGATTGCAATTATCGTACCAATCACCGAAATGCCTCAGAAGTGCACAATTTCTGCAATAAAGCACAGAGATCTTGTTTATATAATGAGCAGATATTAAGGGAACTGTTTATATAGTAAGCAAAAATATTAAATATTTTACAGAAAATCTAGTATTATGTCGCTTTTATTTGGAATTATTCTAGATTTAATGGATGTTACTTATTTGGTAGGAGATGGAAAATGAAGCGAGTGTTTCTTTTTCTCTGGAATTGCTATTAGCAGTTAATGCATAATCAATTAAGCCAAAATGGATAGAAACCTTTTCAAAGTTATCCTTGGACTTGTCGTTCTGACTGGATGATAGATTCCAATGGTAGCTCGTTCCAAGGCTTAATCCTAGTGATCTTTTCATTCTACCATCTTGTAAGTAGATTCCACCCCATTCATTGCCTAAGCGTAGATCAAAGTTGTTCCAGATGAAATTTTTTTTCTGGATAGCATAGGATCCTGACCATTCCGCACCTATTCCTCTTTCATAATCTGGTGTAACATCTGTGTCGCTTGTAATTACTTGAGAATTTTCCCAAAATGCTTTTCTGATTTCAGTATAAATGCCCCAATCTGAATCAAAATAATATCCTAGCCCAATGCTAAATAGTTGAGGAAGAGTTTCTTCTAGTTTTTCAACTTCTTGGTAGTCTTCTCTTCTATATTTTCCTAAATACTGAATGGAAGTACCCAAGGACCAATTTCCATTTTGGTAGGCAATACTTGCAAATCCACTTATTGACCAAGGACTGAAGCTTTTGCCTCTTTGTAAGCCTCCAGCTCCAACTCCAGCCGAAAGGGAAAAATATTCTAAGAATTGGTAGGAGAGCCCTAAATTGCCTTGGTTTAGATAGGACTTTTGATTTCCAGGAAAATGATTGGAAGTTCTTTGGTTGTAAATGCCCCAAAATCCCCAGTCTTTAGAATAAGAGTAATTTCCTCCTGCTCCACCAACTTGAAGTGCGGATTCTTGTTCCCCCTTTTTTCCGCCTTGGACACCTAAATCTGCTATAGATAATGATTCCAAATTCACAAATCCAGGATTGTTGTATAAAGAACTAACTGGATCTTTCCATCCAACACCAAATGAACCTAAACCCATACTAATTGGATTATTGTAATTGGGTTGAATTGGAGTTTGGGCTAAGAGAAGACCCGAAAATGGAAGTAGCCAAATTATTAAAAATATGCTTAGAGTGAAATATTTAATCATTTTACAGATAAGGACAGGATTAAAGCCTATCCTAAAGAAACTATATGTTTTTTTGATGAAAAGAAAGAATGAGAGGCAAAAGATTCACATCACCTGAAAAAAGGTTTCATTTTATGTATCCTGAAGATTGGGAAACCTTAGTCGTTGAAGAAATTCCAGCATTTTTCCATCCAGAAATGGGTGGGGTTCTACAAGTTTATTCATTTGCCAATAAAGTTGGAGATGTTGATTCTATGAAGGAATTAAAAAATTACATTGCTGTTCATGAAATAGAATTCAATGATGAATTAGTCGCTACTTTTACCAACGCTGAAGGAACCAATATTCTATCTTGTGAATTCAAAAAGGACGATAGACATTGGTGCGTTTATTCCATTTCGAATAAGAACAAATTACTTATTGCTACCTATAATTCCGACACGGACATAGATGACAGAACCTACAAGATTCTCGCTTCCATTATATCCTCAGTACAATTTTTAAACTAAATCTCTAGAAAATCTATTGACTCTATCTAATTTTCTGATGCTATATTAGGATATTTTTAGATCGGAGTAAAAAAAGAAATGAAGAAAATCGGAATCTATGTAGGAGCCTCTATACTTGGGCTTCTTTTGATCATAATTATAGGATTATCATCCCTTAGTTCATTCATCACACCAGAGTTTGTAGTTCAGAATCTTGAATCAAGCCTGAATGCACGTGTGTATGTTAAAGAAGTTAACCTCAATCTATTTTCTGCTACAGAGGTGAAAGGAATTGAACTTACGAATCGTGATAGTGTTGCAGATAAAGGGACTCCTTTAGAAGAAAGAACCCCTATCAAAAATCCTTTAGTTCAATTAGAATCCATTGATTTAGGTCTTACCCTCTCTGCCTTATTAAAAAAAGAATTTCGTCTAGATAAATTAATTATTAACTCTCCAGATCTAACGCTTGTTCTGAATGAGAATGGATCAAATAATCTTTCTTCTCTTTTCAAGCCTCCCGTTACTGTGAACGGCGAACCAAATCCAAGTTTAACTGCTGAAGCCTTAGCAGAAAGAAAGAAGGAAGAGGAAGAAGCTAAAAGATCCTCCGATGCTAGTTCTAATGAACCTTTTTCTATTAAAACAATTCCTATTTCCATAAGCATGGGTGAATTAGGGATAAAAAATGGAAATATCAAAATTGTAATGAAGAAGACCAAGCAAGTTATTCAATTGAATGCCTTGAATCTATTCTTGAAGGATTTGGATATCGTTCCTGATGATTTAGAAAATCATAACTCATTAAAATTAATTTTAAACACCGATTTAGGTATAATTGGTTCTAATGGAAAGGAATCTTCTTTATTTCTATTGGATACAAATGGAACAATTACACCTTTTGATGCAAAGACTGGTTTGGTGAATACTTCTATCGTTCATTCAGTAACAATTAAAGAAGATTCCTATATAAGCGGATTTGCTGTATTCGATTCTCTAGCAGGAGAGCTGCCAGCACTTAAGAATTTGAATATCAAGATGGATAAACTTGCTCAGAAATCGACATTAAAAAAAGATGTAACAACAAAGATTGGTTATTCGAAAGGACGAGTTAGCTTCAAAGATTCCCCTGTATTTCCAACTACCAATTATGATCTAGTAATTTCAGAAGGAACTTGGATACAAATAACCAATTCCACTCATATAATGAATGGAAAAATTATTGGAACAAAGGAGGAATCGGATAGAGCTATTTCACAAATCGATAAAGCTCTACAAGGAGCAGGAAAAGGTGCGGATACATCTGAATTCAAGAAAAAGATTTTTGGTGATTTAATAGAAGGAGATCGAGTTGCACTACCTTTTCAATCCACTGGCAATATCAAAGATCCAAATGTTGGTCTAAAGATTCAACTTCCGTCTATTGCGGATTTAATATCTGGTGGAGCAAAAAAAGCAATCTCAGATGCCATCGATAAAAATATCCCTGGAGCTGCCAAGGATGCATTAAAAAGTTTTGGTTTTTAATCTAAACTAAATTGATTTAATTACTGATTCAAATCATTGAAATAAAAAAGCTATCCATTCCAAAAGAAGGATAGCTTTTTTATAGTATTGGACTAATTAAGCAGATTTAAGATTTACTTACTTGCTACTTTTCTTTCTTTGCGATGGATCTAGGATTTTTTTCCTAAGTCTTAAACTTACAGGAGTTACTTCCAGTAGTTCATCATCGTCCAAGAATTCTATAGCCTGTTCCAAACTCAGTTTCTTATGTGGAACCAAACGAATTGCTTCATCAGAACCAGAAGCTCTTACGTTTGTTAACTTTTTCTCTCGAACAGGATTCACTTCTAAATCATTTTCTCTACTGTGAACACCAACAATCATACCTGGATAAACAGCAGTTTGCGGTGGAACAAATAATTCGCCACGTTCTTGAGCCTTCCAAAGTGCATAGGCAGTTGTTTCTCCGCCGTCCATGGAAATCAAAGCACCATTCTTTCTTCCTGGAATATCACCTTTATAAAGATCATATTGTGAGAAGCGACTAGACATTACTCCTTCTCCACGAGTTTCAGAGATGAAAAATCCTCTAAAACCAATTATACCCCTTGTCGGAATATTGTATTCAACTCGAGTCATACCAGAAGCATGTGCATCCATAGCTGTCATTTCACCCTTACGGCGGTTTAACTCAGCAATTACTGATCCAGTGTAAGCATCAGGTAGATCCATTACAAGATTTTCAAATGGTTCTAGTTTCTCTCCATTCTCATTTTTCTTGATGATAACTTCAGGCTTAGAAACATTAAGCTCATAGCCTTCTCTTCTCATAGTTTCAATTAGTACGGATAAGTGAAGTTCTCCACGACCCAATACCTTGAAACGATCTTTGTCTTCTGTTTCTTCTAAACGTAAGGCAACATTGGTTTCTAATTCTCTGTCAAGACGCTCTCTAATATTTCTTGTAGTAATAAGTTTCCCTTCTTTACCAACGAAAGGAGAGTTGTTCACTAAGAAATACATCGATACAGTTGGCTCTTCTACTTGGATAGCAGGAAGTGGGAGTGGCTTTCCTAAATCACAAACTGTATCACCAATAAAGACATCTGGAATACCAGCAATTGCTACGATATCACCAGAACCTAGCTCATCTTTTTCAACTCTTTGCAATCCTTGGAAACCAAAAAGTTTTGTAATTTTATAATTTGCAGTCGTTCCATTAATTTTGGCTAGAGTTACATCTCCGCCTTTTTTAATTTTACCAGCATAAATTTTACCAATTGCAATTCTACCAACATAATCGTTATAATCCAAGCTGGTTACTTGGAATTGAAGTGGCTCATCAGATTTATCAATCACTTTTGGAACATGTTTAAGAACCATGTCGAGAAGAGGTTCTACATTTTGTCCAGGAGCATTACTAAGATCAGTAACTGCCCAGCCTTGTCTCGCTGAAGCATAGATAATTGGAAAATCCAATTGCTCATCAGTTGCTCCTAAGTCAGAAAATAAATCAAAGGATTTATCAACTGCAAAATCTGGTCTTGCACCATCACGGTCAACCTTGTTAACTACAAGAATAGGTTTATGACCTAGTTGTAATGATTTACCTAATACAAACCTCGTCTGTGGCATAGGACCATCAAAGGCATCAATTAGAAGAAGAGTACAATCTGTCATAGATAGAACCCTTTCTACCTCACCGCCAAAGTCAGCGTGACCTGGTGTATCTACAACGTTAATGCGAGTTCCCTTGTATATCACTGAGGTATTCTTCGCAAGGATTGTAATCCCTTTTTCTTGCTCCAAATCATTGGAGTCCATAATTCGTTCTTTATCTTCTTTCGTTGTTACTGAGCCGGTCTGTCTTAGAATGGCATCAAGAAGAGTTGTCTTACCGTGGTCGACGTGTGCTATAATTGCTATATTTCGAATTTCCATACTGTAACCTACCATGAATTTCTACGCTATTTTCCTGTCTATGGGTATTTGCTATTGACTCAGAGAAGCTAGTTGAAACTCTGGATAAAAGTTTAGGAAATAAGGAATTCGGATATGTTTGCGATCATTTCTATCGGGAATAAACAATTCAAAGTTGAAAAAGACCAGGTGTTTCTTTCCGAGAAGTCTGGCAAGAATCCTGGCGAGCAGTTTGATGCTAAGATTCTTCTAGTTGCCAATGATAACAAGGTGAACCTCGGTGCAAGCTCGTTATCAGCAGCAAAAGTAACTGTAAAAGTTCTCGAGAACCTCAGAGGAGATAAGATCCGAGGGTTCAAATACAAGAGGAGAAAGAATTACAAAAGAAGCTGGGGTCATAGACAAAGTCTTCAAAAGCTTCAAGTAGTAAATATTGTTCCAGCTTGATTCGATTAGTTATTTATAAGAATAAAGGATTGTATTCAGGTTTAGATTGTGAGGGTCACTCTTCCAAGCTAAGCGGAGAAAAAGGAAATAATCTTGTTTGCGCTGCGGTTTCTGCTGTTTTGCAGACATTATTTCTATATTTGAAAAGTGAAAAATGCATTGATGCTGTAAAAATTGCTGATGGTGTTCTACTCTTCCGCTTGGTTGAGATTCGTAACCCTAAGCTTGCCATTTTAGTTGACCAAGCTTTCAAAATGACAATAGTTGGAATGGAAGCAATCGCTAAAGAGCATCAAAATGAAATCGAAATTGTTCAGATAGACGATTTTGAATTAGAAAATAGAGCTGTTTCGTAATTATAATAATTTTCAGGAGTTGACACATGGCACATAAGAAAGGTGGAGGATCATCCAAGAACGGTAGAGATTCACAGTCGAAAAGACTGGGGGTAAAAGTTTATGGAGGCCAAGCAGCAATCGCAGGGAATATCATTGTTCGTCAAAGAGGAACAGTTGTTAAACCTGGTAACAATGTTGGTGTGGGAAGAGACCATACCCTATTTGCACTTATAGACGGAGTTGTTGCTTTTGAAAACGTTGATAAAAAAAGACAACAAGTTTCTGTTTATCCTGCTGCAGTAGCATCCTAATTTAATATACTAAGCCGCCCTGTCTAAATTTATTGATGAAGTTCCCATCATTGTAAAAGCAGGGCATGGTGGAGCTGGCTCTGTCCACTTTCGTCATGAAAAATTCGCTGAATACGGCGGACCAGATGGCGGAGATGGTGGACGTGGTGGAGATGTAATTCTCAAAGCCAGCACATCCATACAAACACTCGATCGTTTTCTTCCAGATAAAATATACAAAGCAAAAGTCGGTGAACATGGTGTTGGTCAAAAACGCGATGGATCAGATGGTGAACCCTTAGTTCTTATGGTTCCTGTGGGAACTGAAGTAATTGATCGACAAACCATGGAAGTCTTATTTGACTTTGAAGAGGAAGCAGAATTCACTATTGCTTATGGCGGTCGCGGTGGGAAAGGAAATACTTTCTTTAAATCAGCTACTCTTCAGGCTCCTAAATTTGCCCAACCAGGTGAAGAAGGAGAAGAAAAAGAAATCCTTTTAACTTTAAAATTACTAGCTGATATTGGTATCGTAGGTCTACCGAATGCTGGTAAGTCTACTCTGCTTTCCAAAATTACAGAAGCCCACCCTAAAATTGCCAATTATGCATTCACAACTTTAATTCCTAATTTAGGTGTTGTTAAGCGGAAAAATGATACCTTCCGATACACAATTGCAGATATTCCTGGCATTGTGGAAGGTGCCAGTAGAGGTCATGGATTAGGACTTTCTTTTTTGAAACATATTGAACGAGTTCGAGGTATACTTTTTCTTTTGGATGGATCGAATTTAGAACTCGAGCACAACCTAGCTCTTCTTCGTGTTGAAATGGAAGAATACAATACTAGCCTAAAAGAAAGACCTTTTTTAATAGCCTTAAATAAAATTGATCTATGGGATAATGAAGAATCCTTCACTCAAGAAATAATAAATAAATTTAAAGATTTAGGTGAGATTATTCCAATCTCTGCTGGCAATGACATTAATATTGATATTCTATTGAACCGGATGGATGAAATTTTCTTTAAAGATAAAATTATTGGAAATTAATTTGGATAATTTAGATTATTGTAAATAAAGAAAGACTATATATATGAACGCTGAATGGATAGAAAAATTAAATAATGCAAAACTAATAGTTATTAAAGTGGGTTCAGCGAGAGTTTCTGGACCAAGAGAATCAGTGAATGATTTTCTTTTCCATTTAGCAGGCGATATTCGTGAGTTAAGAAATAAAGGTAAGAAAGTAATACTTGTTTCTTCTGGAGCAATTGCTCAAGGTAAGACAGTCTACAGCCAATCTTTCGGCAAAGAAATCGATCAAAAAAGCACTCTTTCCGACAAGCAAGCTTTAGCTGCTATGGGTCAGAACCAGTTGATGAATCTATATGAAAGTTTCTTCTCTAAAGTAAATATCCCTATTGCTCAAATTTTATTTGGTAGGGGCGATATCCAAAAAGATGGTTCTCATAAAAATTTAGAATCTACCTTTCGTAAACTTTTAGATTGGAATGTTCTTCCTATAGTAAATGAAAATGATTCTATATCAACAGAAGAATTAAATTTGGGAGACAATGATTTACTATCCGCCTTAGTAGCGACTCTTTTGGATGCTGATTTACTTATGATTCTAACTGGAGTGAATGGTTTTCTTAAAAATGGAGAATTGATCGAATACCTTCCCAATGTGGCAGCTGAAGAATTTCAGCATGCAACTGGACCTAGTGGGCCTGGAACAGGAGGTATGAATACTAAATTAAAAGCAGGTAGTCTTCTGCTTCATTTCGGGATTCATACAGCAATACTCAATGGGAATGAACAGAATTGTATAACTAAATTTTTGAACGGAGATTTGCGTGGAACATTAATTGGAAATCCTGACCTTTTTTCCAAACAAATCAAAGAAGAAAATTGGATAGAGAGGTTTTACCAATGAATTGGAAAGAATATTCAGAGGATATAGCTAAAAAAGCTTTTGCATCTAAACGATTGATTAAAAATCTAACAAGCGATTTTAAGAATAAAGTCTTGTATCAGTTAGCAGATGAAATCATTAAACAAAAAGAAGCTATCATTACTGAGAACCAAAAAGATCTAGAAGAAGGGAAGAATACTAATTTAAGTTCTAGCTTCATGGATAGATTGCTTCTCAATGAAAAACGTATCGAAGGAATGGCAAAATCGATTCGTGATATAGCTAGTTTGCCCGATCCTATTGGAGAAGTTACTCGTGGTGTAACTCTAAATAATGGGTTAGAACTTATTACTAAGAAAGTTCCCATCGGAGTTTTAATGGTAATCTATGAATCTCGTCCTAATGTGACCTTAGATGTTTCAACTCTTTGTTTTAAATCAGGGAATGCTTGCATTCTCCGTGGAGGAAAGGAAGCCATTTATTCCAATCGAATTCTAGCTTCCATTTTTAAAGAAATCTTAATCAAAAATAATCTTCCCGAGGATGCTGTCGTGTTTGTGGATGAAACAGATCGTAGTGTTATGTCTGAACTTTTACAGCTAGATCAGTATATAGATATAGTTGTCCCTAGAGGTGGTGAAGGTTTAATTAAGGCTGTATCTTCGCAGGCCAGAATGTCTGTTGTGAAACATGATAAAGGAGTTGTTAATCTTTTTGTCGATGAGTCAGCCGATCTTGAAGATACTTTAAAGATTGTAATAAACTCTAAAGTTCAAAGACCTTCTGTCTGTAATGCTCTGGAAAATCTAGTAATCCACAAAAATTATCCTTATAAGTTAGAACTATTGAATGAGTTAGCAAAAAATGATGTGGATTTATTTCTTGATACTTTCTTAATTTCTATATACCCTAAGGCGCAGCCTGCAACAGCTGAGCTTTATTCTTTGGAATTTACAGATCTTAGACTTTCCTGTATTCAAGTTGATAGTTTAGACGAAGCAATTCAATTTATAAACCGTTACTCTTCCGGTCATACAGAATGTATACTGACTAAAAATATTGAAAGTATAGATAGATTTAATTCAGAAATAGATTCGGCTGGCATATTTGTCAACTGTTCTACTCGTTTTCATGATGGCGGCGAGTTTGGCCTAGGTGCTGAGGTTGGCATTTCAACAGGCAAACTTCATGTCAGAGGGCCAATGGGTTTAGAACATTTAACAACTACCACATCTTATCTTATGGGAAAGGGTCATGTCCGAACCTAAGAGGATAGCACTATATGGTGGAAGTTTTGATCCGCCACATATGGGTCACCGTAGATTAGTAAAGAATTTATTAACAAATTTCCCTGATTTAGAAAAGATATGCATTCTACCAAATCGTATCTCTCCATTTAAAAGACGAAAATACTTTTTGCCAGATGAATGCCTTCAATTGTGTAAACTCAATTTTGAGGATTTAGATTCTCAAAAAGTAGAAGTTCTAGACAATGAAATTCGTAAGGAAGCAGTGAGTTATACTTATGAATCAATCCTGGAAATTAAATCAAAATATGTTGGATCTGAGTTAGATCTAATAATAGGTGATGACCAGATTGCTGATTTAATTAAATGGAAAAAGATTGAAATCATTCTAAAAGAAGTTTCTAGGTTCATTGTTTATAGAAGAAAATACCCAGCATTTCGCCCTATTCCTCTTCCCAATCAACTTCTCTCTCATAAATTTTTAATCCAAGAAAATGAATTATGGGATGAATCTTCTTCCGATTGGAGAAAGAATCCCAATCAGAACAATCTCTATCCGAAAGTCTTAGATGAAATTGTAAATATTGTCCGAAATAAATATCCTCCTGAAATATTTGAGAAATGGAAAGATATTATCCAAAAGGAAGTAACGGAAACTAGGTTCAAGCATTGTTTAAGAGTGTCAGATATTGCTGAGAGTTTAGCAAAGTCTTATGATTATCTATTTCCAGAAAAAGCTAAATTAGCAGGTTTAATACATGATATCACCAAACAAAGAACTAATGAATTTCATGTCGAAAAATTTCATCGCTATGGATTTGAAGGCTACCATTCTATCCCTAAAGAAGCCTACCATGCTTATTCAGCTAAATACTACCTTGCAGAATTGGGATTAGATGATTTTGAAATTCTAGATTCAATTACATTCCATACTCTAGGAAATCCTTTGTTGAATAAACTTGATGGAATTATATATATAAGTGATTTTTTAGGCTCGGATTATTTTTACAATCAACCAAGTTTTGCTGAAAGTTTTGAAATTGTAAAATCGAGTTTTGCTTTTGGTATGAATTTAAAAGCTAAAAATACAATTCAAAATTTATTAGACAAGGATAAAAGAATACATGATAATACATTGCAAATTTATAATAAAACAAATCAAATTTTGGAAAAGGTCTAAATGAAAAAGAACAAGACACAAAAAATTTTATTGACTGTTGCCTTAATAACCGTTCTACTTTCAGGAATTTTATATTTATCGCGGCAATTTGGTTCATTGAAACTAGATAAAGATATAGTTAATTTTAAAAAGGTTACTTTTTTGATTCATGCAATCTCTGATAAGGATGATTATTATTTTAGTGTATTAGTATCACTTTATCCCAAAGAGAAAAAATGTGCATTATTTTTCATTAATCCTTTATCTAGTTTTGAAGGTGATGATGAGACCTTAGAGCAACTGGGAAGTTCAGCTCCAAGTAAATTAGAAGGTGAATTAAATCGCATATTAGGATTTAGTCCTAATTTTATTTTGAAAATCAATGAAACTAATTTTAAGAAAATAATTAATTTCACAGGAGGATTGCCCTTCTTTTTTGAACCCAAGATTTCTATTACCTCAAAATCCTATAAGCGACCCGATAGTGGTTTTTACAATTTAGATGGTGATGATGCTTATGATTTTTTAACTTCCTTAAGTTCGAACCAAGCTTTAGATTATGTTGCAAGACTAGAAAAACAAGAAAGTGCTCTTCTATCATTCTATCATAAAATCTATTCCAATAGAGAAGAAATTAAAAGGCCTTGGTTTTCTTTTTTATATACATTTTTAAATACTACTATGGATGAAAATGAATGGTTGAGTTTGGTAGATTTTCTCCTAGAAGATGAAGTCTTCTTTGGAGTATCAGAACTACCAGGGGAACTTATTGGAATAGAAAAAACAGATAGATTTATGCTTAGAATAAAAAAAGATACAGTTAAGATTGCATATAGTAAATTCGAAGCAGACATACTTTCTGAATTTTTTTCAGATACCGAGCGTACAAGAACAGAAGTTTTAAATGGAACAAATATAAATGGTCTCGCTAAAAAAGCTAAATCTTTGCTAGCTGAGAATCGGATTAAAGTTTTGTCTGTTGAAAATGCCTGGTCTGATAGTATCAAAGATTCTGTAGTTTTAGATCGTTCTGGAAATTCTAAGGTCTCTTCCAAAATTTCAGCTACCTTAGATAATATGCCTAGATTTTTTATAATTAGAAAAGAACTTGGATTGGATTCAACAGTTGTATTAGGAGAAGATTTTGATAAAGCAAAATAATGTAGAAGTCGTGACGATATTAAAAGAAATTCGAGCGATACTATTGGATAAAAAATGTGAAGATATAAGCTTCCTTGATTTACAAGATGTAAATTCTTACTTAACCTACTTCGTAATTGCTACAGCAAAAACTAATACACAGGCAAGATCCACCGCTCGTGAGATAGATAAGTATATGAAACCTTTACGCAAGAGCACAGGCATACAAACTAGATCTGTTACGGGCAACTCAGTAGCTAAAGATGATTCAGGTTGGTTGCTATTAGATTATGGAGATATACTTGTTCATGTCATGGAGTCTGATATTCGATCCTATTACAATTTAGAAAGACTATGGGGAGATGCTAAATCTATAGATTTAGATTCTATTTCGTAGATCTTCTATGGAATTACTAGGAAGCTCGCAGACCCTATTTTTACAAAAATAAATTTCTAATTTATCCTTAGGTTTTCTTCCCGTAAGTATAGGAAGTAAATCTTGGGAAGTTTCATAAATTTGCTTGTTATTCAGAACATAATGCACCCCAGGAAGGAAATTTTGATGAAGCAAAATTTTAATTTTCTCAATTTCTTCTTTTGATTCATTTTGAATATTGATTACCCATTCCTCACTGAGTTCTTTGTATTGAAGGTAGGATTTCAACATATGAGGAAAGCTGATTCCTTGGTTGCTTAATTCATTTTGAAAATGAGAGAATATTCCTTCAACAGCCTGAGAGAGCTTATCTGTCATTTGTCCAATTCCAATGAGACTTAGGAAAAACCTTGCAGTTGCACTATTTCCAGATGGTTCGACTCCATCATAGCCATCAACAGATCTACGAATCAAATCCTTTTGTCCGACCTCGGTTTCATAAAATGGTCCAAATTCAGAAGAAAATTTATTAAGAATTGTGTTGGCAACATCCAAAGCAATCTTAACATAATCAGAATTTTGTGTTACTTGGAAAAGTTTCATAGCTGATAATCCGTATTCGGAATAATCAGCTAGTGTTCCATTGTATTTCTTTTCCTTTTCTCTATATCTTCTGAATATTTTTTGATCTTCCGTTAGATTATCTTTTAGAAAGGAAAAAGTTTTTTCAGCTAGTTCAATTAATTTTTGATCAGAAAATGCAGCTCCTGCTGTAACTAATGCTTGGATATAAAGACAATTCCATGACATTAGAATTTTGTCATCTCGTAGAGGCCGAAGTCTTTGGCTTCGAACTTTCATAAGTTTCTCTTTAGCGGCTTTTAACCTTTCTAAGGAGCCAATACCGCCTAATTCAGTTATGATTTCATTACGATCCTTGGGTATTGTCTCATGAAAAATATTTTTGTGTTCGAAATTTCCCTTTTCAGTTATATTCCAAAACTTTGCTATATCTTCTAAATCATCTTCTAAGATAGATTTTAATTCCTGATAATCCCAGACATAGAATTTGCCTTCCACACCTTCACTGTCAGCATCTTCTGCACAGGAAATTCCACCTTCTTCAGTTCTAAGATCTCTTTCAACATACTGAATGATATCTAAGGCGACTTCTTTGTAATATTCTTTATGTGTGAGTTGCCAGGCTTCCATATTTGCTAGCAAAAATAATGAGTTATCATAGAGCATTTTCTCAAAATGGGGGACTAGCCATTCATGATCAGTGGAATATCTACAAATTCCACCACCTAACTGATCATAGACTCCACCTCTTTTCATTGCGACCAATGTATTCTCAGCGATTTCAAGAGCCTTGGGATCTTTTGTCCATTTATAGTAAGTTAAAAGATAAGAGATTCCCATGCTAGGAGGAAATTTATTTTGGTTATTGGTCTTAAAACCAAAATATTCTAAATCAAAATAGGATTCAAAGAGTTGGAAGCATTTGGTAAAGCTGTCACCCGAAGGAAGATTAGAATCTTTATTTGATGAAAGATCCATTTCCACTAAATATTTACTGAGTTCATCCGCAGCCTTTAGCATCTCATCCTTTCGATCTCTCCAAAATCCAATGACAGTTTGAAGAACTTCTTTAAAGCTTTTCATACCATACCTTCTTTCTGGTGGAAAGTAAGTTCCTCCAGTTAGAGGTTTCAGCTCAGGAGTGAGAAATAAGTTTAAAGGCCAGCCGCCTTGCTGGTTCATGGCATGGATGGCGTCCATGTAGATTTTGTCTACATCGGGACGTTCTTCTCTGTCCACTTTAATACAAACAAAATTTCCATTTAGGATAGTGGCCGTTGACTCATCTTCAAATGATTCCTTTTCCATAACATGACACCAATGGCAGGTTGCATATCCTATAGAGAGAAAGATTAATTTGTTTTCTTCTTGAGCTTTCGCAAAAGCCTCTTCCGACCAAGAATACCAGTCTACAGGATTGTGTGCGTGTTGGAGTAAATAAGGACTTTTCTCTTGGATCAATCGATTGGCAAAAGGCATGTATATTAGACCAAAGTCGCATTCTTTCAATGAACAAAAATTCATTTTATCTTGAATTTGAATCTCTTTCTTTGAATCTGACAAATAGAGATATTTGAATTCGATGTTTCAGTTAAAAAGTCATTCTTTGAAAGTTAAAAATAAAATACTGATACTAGCAATTGCATTCCTATCTCCCTTTCATTCTTTGATTGTTGCAGATGAATTTGAAGAGCAAATGCGAAGAGCAAATCTCAACGAATTAGAAAATCCTACTACGATTAAACAAGCTTCAGGTCCACAGAAAAAGGTTAGTTTAACAATTCAAGAAGCAGTGCAATTCGTTATACAGAATAATATTTCTGTACAGAATGCAAAGTATGAAATTATTAAAGCAGATTCTCCTGAATTAAAAAATAGATCTAAATTTGTTTGGAAAGTGATAGGTGGAGTTACTATTTTTAATCAGCTCCAACCTTTGAATAACGCCAATCTTTTTGCTGGTGCAAAACTCAACCAAGATAAAGTTACTGCAGGATTCGAAAAGAATTTTAAAACAGGAACTTATTTTAAGTTAGAAGGCTACTCTCAAAGGTTTGATTCATCTGCATTTGAAAATCCGAACACGACTCCCTCGCGTTTTGCAATTTTAGGCGCGCCTCCTCTATATACTGGTGGATTGAATTTTACTCTAAGCCAAGAACTGCTCAAATATTCTTTTGGAAAGTATGAAGAGAACCTAGAGAAGATTTTAAAAAACCAAACTAAAATGAAACGTGATGAGATGGTCAATATTCTTACCCAATTGGTCGTAAGCGTCTTGATAGATTATTGGTCTCTTTCAATCTATGATTCTCAATTAGTTACTTATGAAAAATTACTATCTAATACTAAAGAAATTAGAAACTTAACTCTTCGTAAACGTAATCTAGGATTGTCTGAAAGTTTTGAAGTAAATCAATGGAATTCTATCTTAGCTAAAAATGAATCCTTACTTGAAAATGCTCGAATCGAGAGGTTGACTAAAGAGCGTGACTTAGTCCGTATTTTGAATGTTGATCCGAACTCTTCAATATCCGGAGTGACCGATCTTTTTGATAAGGCTCCCAAGAAAATCAATTTAGATAAAGATACAGAGTATGCATATAAAAATAGATTAGATCTTATAATGATTCAACGTTCTCGTGAAATGACAAAGCTAGGTCTTGAAAATGCTTATGAAAATGATGAACCTTCCCTAAAGGCTAGCATTCGTTATGGCTCTATAGACCAGAATTATATTTCTCCTTTAGACAATTGGAATAATTCAAAAGGTGTTTATGCCTTTATGTTCCCACAAATTTATGCAGAGTTAAAAATGGATTATCCTCTCTGGAATGAGGAAACGAAAGCTGAAATCAAAGCAGCTAGTATTGATACCAAAGATTTGGCACTAAGGGAACAACAACTTAAAGATAGCATCAAAGATGAGTTAGCAAATCGAAGTGAGTTGATTCAGTCTTCCTTTAAAATTCTTCAAGAGTCAATCGAAACACAAAAGCAAACTGAAAGCTACTACAATGGACTTTTAGCTAGGTTTCGACAAGGTAGATTTAATGCAATTTCTGTAAAATCAGCCTTAGATTCATTGGTTCAATCTGATTTAGCTGTGACTCAAGCAAAAATAAACTATAATATCAATCTACTTCGCTACGAATTAGCAAAGAATTCTGTTTTTGAAAATTACGGAGTGGATATCTACCGAATAATTGGCGAAGCAATGAAAGAAGCTGAGAAACAAGGATTGCCTAGTTCAGGAACCCTTTCAGAATAAGTCAAGGTTATCATCATGAGCTTACAATTATCTGAACTCGTATCTGATCAAACATTTCAATCTATGGTTCAATTCCGAAGAACCATTCACAAAAATCCTGAATTAAAATACCAAGAGAAACAAACTGCTGAATATGTTAAGACTCATTTGCGGAGCTTAGGTTGGCAGTTTGAATCTGAAATCGCAGAGACTGGAATTGTATGCTTAGTAGATAGTGGTAAGCCAGGCAAAACTCTCTTGGTTCGAGCTGATATGGATGCCCTACCCATCTTTGAAGAAAATGAAGTAGAATATAAATCTACAAAGCCTGGAACTATGCATGCCTGTGGACATGATGCTCATACGTCCATACTCATGGCTTTGGCAGGTGAACTTAAATCTAATTTATTTAAGCATATACCACAAGGTCGCGTATTGCTAGTATTTCAACCAGCCGAAGAAGGTGGAAGTGGTGCTGATAGAATGATAGAAGCTGGCATTCTTGAAAAATACAAGGTCGATGCTTGCATAGGTCTTCATGTTTGGAATCATATTGAAATTGGAAAAATTGGTGTCGTCAATGGAACCATGATGGCATCAGTCGATGAGTTCAAAGTTATTGTTCATGGACAATCAGGTCATGGAGCTATGCCACAGTACACAGTTGACCCTATTGTTGTTGGTGCACACATTGTCACAGCTCTTCAAACAATAGTATCACGAAATACCGATCCACTTGATTCTACTGTAGTTACAGTCGGATCATTTCATTCAGGTAACGCATTCAATGTAATTCCAGAAATTGCAGAATTGGTGGGAACAGTTCGTACTTTTTCCAAACAAATGTATGAAATGATACCAGGCAAATTAGAATCATTAGTAAACGGAATTGCTAAAGCCTTTGGTGCAAAAGTTACTCTTGAATACAATAGAGTTGATAAACCTACAATAAATGATACAGCTATGGCGGATCTAGTTAGAGTTTCCGCTAAAGAAGTATTAGGTGAAGACTGTCTGACTGAAGAAAATACTAGAACCATGGGAGGAGAAGACTTTTCTGCTTTCTTAATGAAAGTTCCTGGTTGCTACTTCTTTGTAGGTTCTAGAAATGAATCTAAAGGCTTTGTCCATTCTCATCATAGTAGTTTCTTTGATTTTGATGAAGATGCAATGAAGAATGGACTTGTTGTTATGAAACGAGCTATTTGGAATTACTTAGCCAAATAAAGAGAAAAATATTTATTCAATCTGCGATTTATACATTCCCTTAATTGCGAAGTGATTCTAATTCATTGATTTCTTTTGGTATTGCCTCAGTTAAATTGATGGGTTTCTTTCCAGATACTAAGATATCATCTTCAATACGAATTCCAATTCCTCGGAATTCATCTGGTAGGGTCTCATCTTCGGGATCAAAATACAAGCCTGGTTCTATGGTTACAACCATTCCATTTTCGAGATTTCGTCTTTTCCCTTCAATGAAATATCTTCCGACATCATGAACATCCATACCTAAGTAGTGGCCTATCCTATGCATATAGAAACGCTTATATGACCCTGATTCGATATTTTCTTCTACTGAGCCTTCTAGTATGTTCATTTCAATTAAACAGTCCACCAAGAAGCGAACCGTAGCATCTTGGATATCATAGAATTTTTTTCCTTGTTGAACCATTGAGATTGCATTTTTTTGCGAGGCTAATACAATTTCATAAATATAAGCTTGGACTTCTGTGAATTTTTTTCCTACGGGAAAAGTACGAGTAACATCTGCGGTTAAATATTTTGTTTCAGCTCCGCTATCAACCAATACTAAATCCCCTTCCATAAGCTTTGCATTGTTAGATACATAGTGCAGAACACAGGCATTCTTTCCACCTGCTACAATATGTCCATAACCACCCCCCCAGGCACCATTTCTAAGGTAGGTCTCTTCTAAGATTGCTTCTAACTCATACTCCTTCATGCCAGGCTTTGTTTCCTTCATGAGTCGTATATGCCCCTGTTTGGTTATATCTGCTGATTCTTTTAATAGATCAATTTCTATGGCAGACTTAATTAACCTCATTTCATGTAAGAAATAAGGTTGTATGATTTTTTCAGGACCGAACTTTCCATCTCTGGCTCTGTTGCAGACTGTCTGACTCACGTGGAGAAGCTCTTGGTCTCGTTTGGAATCCTTTCCAAAAAAGTAATAAAGGCTATGATGATTCAATAAGAGCTCAGGTAATTTTTTATCCCACTCAGCCAAATCAAAGGATTCAGTGAGGTGTAAGGATTCTTTAATATATTCTTTACCAAGTCTGATCCCTGTCCAGATTTCTTGTTCTTTTACTTTGGGTAGACAAAACATACAAGAATATTTTCTGCTAAGGATTAAAATGGAATCTGATTCATTGATACCAGTTAGGTAAAAAAAGTCTGAATCCTGTCGGAATTTATATTCAACATCACGGTTGCGAATCTGATGCCCTGCTGCAAATAGAATAAAAATTTCTCCTTCTTTTAACTTTGCTTGAACGGCAGTTATTCTCTTTTTGTAAATATCGAAATTAGAATTTAGATTTTTAATCATGTATTGGCTTTTGAAATTCCTTCTTGTAGTATTTTAAATTTTTCAAATAGCATTTCTGGTCTCTGATCATTCATACATCGAAAATGTTTTACTGGACAAAATGTTCCTCCATGTATCCCACAAGGCCTGCATGAAAGACCAGAAATTTCAGATATAATATGATTTTCTGCTAAGGATGAGTATCCAAATTCAGGAATGGTAGCACCGTAGATCAAAAGAGTCGGAATGTTAAAGGCAGATGCAAAATGAACTGGAGATGAATCATTGGAGATCACAATTTTCGATTTAGAAATAATGTAAGCTAATTCCTGTAAGCTAGTCTCTCCTGCAAGATCTAAAATTCTATCTGCCCATTCTGCTCGATCGAGAAGAAGTCCTTGGTAAATATTTTTAGTTAAAGCAGTATCTGATTTTGAGCCTATTAAAACGATACTATAATGTGTCTTTTGTAAAATACTTCTTGCGAGTCCAATGAATCCTTCTTCTGGATAACGTTTAGTCTCCCATAAGGATGATGCTGCGAGAACTATAAATTCGGATGGATTTTTATTTAATTTTAATGCAATTCTTCCAAAATCTTCATCATTTAGATAAAGGATGGGTCTTGCATCTCTTCCTCTTGGAAAGTTATATTCATCATCCCAAAGTAAAGAAAATAATTTATTAACCTCATGAGGACCACGGGTTGGTCTAGAAACTGTTTGTGTATGGAGGAAGGAAAAACCTGATTCCTTATAACCAATTCGAATGTGTGCACCAGTTGCCCAAGACATCAGTGATGATCGAAAAGAAAAGTGCGGACAAAATACAAGTTCATAATTAGCTTTTCGAAGATTTCTTAGGAAGATAAAAAATTTAATGAGATTCTTCTTAATTTCTTTCTTGTTCAATGGGATGACATTATCAATATCAGGACTCCCAGCTAAAACAGTTTCTGTACCCTTATTCACAATTACATCTATTTGTGCCTGGGGGTAATGCTTTCTTACTTGTTGGAAGAAAGCAGTTGTTAGAATTAAATCTCCTAAGAAAGCAGTTTGGATAATAAGAATTTTACTTGGTTGGTTCATGATTCTATAAACTCGATAATACTGACGAAATTATTAGTTGCTAATCCACCAATAGAATGTGCAAGCCCAATATTTTTATCGGGATTCTTTTCCATAAACCAAACTAATTCTACAATTTGAGCAAGACCTGTTGCTCCTATAGGATGGCCTCTGGATTTTAGACCACCAGAAGCATTTATAGGAATTTGACCCTCTGGATGTGTGAGTCCTTCCACAACCATAGCGAGACCCTTGCCTTTTTCAGCAATTCCACTGCATTCTAATCCGATGATTTCGAATATAGTAAAGGCATCATGAAGTTCTGCTACAGAAATATCTTTACTAGTGATACCAGCTTCCTTATAAGCATTTCGAAAAGCAATTTCCGAAGAAGGAAAACTTAAATTTTGAATGGAATGATTCATAGGACTTATACCTGAGCCAAGACCTCGAACCTTAGTATTGCTGGGATGTTTGGAAACGATTAAAGAGGCAGATCCATCTGATAAAGGGGAAATATCAAAGATGCAAAGTGGTTCAGCAAGATAAGCAGAAGATTCATAATCTTCCCAGCTGATATTCTTCTTGATATGCGCATAGGGATTCTTGAGTCCATTGTCATGTAATTTCTTGCTTAAGGTAAATAGATCTTTTCTTGTATAACCGAACTCATGCAGATATCTAGCAGCAACCAGGGCTCCCCCTTGGGCCATAGACATGGAAAGGTTTCTCTGTTCATCAGATAAAACAGAACCAAGCAATAAATTACTTTTCTCACGGGACAATTTCGACATGACTTCTGTGCCAACTACCAAACCTGAATCGTACTTTCCTGATTCTATCAATCGAGTCGCTAATTGGAAGGCGGATGCACCGCTACTCGAAGCAGTTTCAGTGCGAATGCAAAAAATATCCTTCAAGCCTAATCCTTCTGCTATACGATTGGGAATATGAAACTCTTCGGTATAAATTTCAGGGCAAAAGGATGTAAAAATAATAAATTGTATAGGATAGGAAAAATTCTCTAGGGATTTTTTAACAGTATTGAGACTCAATTCAAGAACCGAAGAATTTTGTCGCCCAAATTGACTCAAATTCGGGGAATGAATGTATACTGGTCGCATATTCCAAGTAAAATAGATTGCTTTAGAATCGAAACAAAATTACAATGAAGTTGAGGAAAGAATTATGAAAGGTAGTAAAGAAGTATTAACCGTTCTAGCGGATGTTCTGGCAGCAGAATTAACAGCAATCAATCAGTATTTTATTCATGCAAAATTATGTAAAAATTGGGGCTACAATAAGTTAGCTGAGTATTTGAAGCACGAATCCATAGACGAAATGAAACATGCAGATTTAATCATTGAAAGAATTCTATATTTGGATGGAATTCCAGATCTTCAGAAATATATGAAGATCAATGTAGGAAACAACATGAATGAGATACTTGCCAATGATTTAGCTGTAGAATATAGTGCAGTGGATCGTCTCAATAAGGGAATAGACATTTGCGTGGCACAGAAAGACAATGGAAGTCGTGAATTACTCGAACAAATCCTCGTCGCAGAGGAAGAACACATCGACTGGATCGAAACACAACAATCCATCATCAAAGACATTGGCTTGGACAAATACCTCGCAGAAAAGCTCGAAGCCTAATTTTTTTAACCCAGAGAATGGCTCGCATGAATTCCATGCGATTTGCTCAGAAGGACTTCTCTCTTTTCTCAAAGAGGAAGTCCTTTCTCATAATCTGGACATAGAATCAGAAAATCGTGGTGGAATCTTTTTCACAGGTGAACTCTCTGATGTTTTTCAATTTTTAGCATCCACAGAAGTAAGTTCAAAGGTGGGCGTAAGCCTCGCTGGTTTCAGCATTTTAGATCTAGATGAATTCTATGATAAAGCAGTTGAATTACCCTGGGAAAAAGTTCTAGGTCCTAGAACCAAATTCAAGATAGAAGGAAAGACAAAGGACTGTCTACCCGATTCAAGATTTGCCATTTATAAATTAAAGGATGCCATACTCGATCACTTTCGAAATATCGAAGCTCCCTTTCCCGATGTTGATTTAGAATCCCCAGATGTTGTCTTGAATCTAAGATCTTTTCAGAATCAAGTAAGAATTGAACTATTACTTCACAAATCCAGTTTAACGAAACGTGGATACCGAGAGCGAGCGGGCGATGCAACGCTAAGGGAAAATATTGCTGCAGGACTTTTGAAATTCTCTGGTTGGCAAGAAAATGCTATTCTCATTGATCCATACTGTGGTCAGGGAACGATATTAATTGAAGCAGCTTTGAAATTGAAAATGGGCTTTTATAAAAATAAGAATAAATTCATAGCCAAAAGAATTTTAATCAATTTATTTCCAGATTTTGATTTTGAAAACTTTTTACCTGAGAGTAAAGTAGAAGCACAAACCAAACCACTTCTGATTGGTTTAGATATTTCTAGCCAAGCAATAGACCAAGCCAAATTGGATGCCAAGAAAGCGGGTGTAGAAGATTGGATTTATTTCACGGAAGGAAATTTGCATGAGCTTAGTTTTCTTTTGAATGAATATCCAGCTGACCTAGAAAAATTCATAGTAACCGACCCCCCTTTTGGAAAGAGATTGGGAACCAGAGAAGATGCAGTGGCAATCTATGCTGAGCTAGGTGCATTCCTTAAAGAAAATATCAAGCCTTCCCATCTTTGCATAATCACCTCCGATCCATCTCTACTTGGACATTTGAAATTGAAAAAAGATGCTGAGTTGAGTTTGAAAAATTCCAACCTAAAATCAAAGATGGTTAAATATAAAATAGAATGGAAACCAGAGAAATCCTAACAAAACTTCTTGAGGTTACAGAAGACCAAAAAGATGGACTACAGTATTTAGAATTTTTTAAATCTTTAGAACCCTGGAGATTTGCACTCGTATACCCAACTCCAGATTCCATAATTGAATCGTGGGATGCCCTCTTCTACCAATTGCGAATTCTTTTCAAACTCGGATTGTATCCAGTTGTCTTACTTCATTCTTCTATGCCTTCGTATGCTAAAACTTTTTTTCAAAATTTGGAATCCACAAATTCAGATAAATTAGAAGTATCTTTTCAATGGATCAGAAAACAAGAAGATATTTTAAATAAAATTAAAGATGCTATTTTTAAAAAGCGAATTCCTGTTATACTTAGTAAGGAAAAAGATGAATTCATTTTTACAAATATCCAAGACTTGATATCAACTCTGGATTCCAATAAACTCATCGTTCTAAATCAACGATCAGGAATTCGAAAGAAAAAGGATTCTACTCGGTTTTCTATTATAAATCTACAAACTGATTATCCTAAATTATTATCTGCATCCTTAGTTGATGAAGAAGATTTGCCTCTTCTTAAAAATATCTCTCAAACAGTTCAAGCTGTTCATAATTCTAGATTCACTGCATCGGTTACTTCGCCTGTGTACCTACTCAAAGAACTCTTTACAGTGAAAGGTAGTGGAACACTTATCAGAAAAGGATCCATACTCACCAAGCATTCCAAATTGAATTCACTTGATAAAGACAAACTTGCTTTTCTTATTGAATCATCTTTTCGAAAATCCTTAAAAGCAGATTTCTTAGAAAAGAATCAGTTTGATTCCATATTATTAGAATCTGAATACAAAGCCTGTGCTTTATTCATTCAATGGAAAGACGGAGTCTTACTTTCCAAATTTGCTGTGGATGAGATAGCAAGAGGTGAAGGTATAGGTAGGGATATTTGGGATATGATGAAGCAATTGTATCCCAAGATTATTTGGCGTGCAAAAAGTTCTAATTCCATTAATTCTTGGTATGCGAAAGAAGCTGATGGTCAATGGAAAAACAAAGACTGGCATTTTTACTGGATTGGTATTCAACCAAAAGAAGTTGCAGAGGTTATAGAATTTTTAAGTAATTTAGAAGAAGACTTGAAGCTTAGACTATGACGAAATTTTTCTTATACGATGGAGATTGTTCATTCTGTTCTAGACTTGCCTTGCGATTGCAAAGCCTGGTTTTAAATTCTGAAATCCAATTTCATTCTTTTCGAAACTTATCTAAACGAGATCTAGAGAACATCCATCCAAACTTAAATAGCGATGTCTGTGTAGGAAATGTTCAATATATTTATGGAAGCCAAAGGTATCCTGGATTTTTTGCCGTAAGAAAACTATCACACTCACTAAAGATCTATAGGTATTTTTCAATTCTTCTCTATCTTCCATTCATTCCTATCTTTGGAATGATTGCGATGAACCTATTAAAGAAATACAAAACAAATCTCTAATTTAATGCCGAACAGGAATGCGAAGCAGTCCTTCGTAAAACAAAAGTCTAGCATCTAAAGCAAGTTGGTTCCCTTCCATTACTTTCTCCTCATCTAAAGAATTTTTCACCATAGCGTCTATTAGATCAAACATTCTTTTCGAGTGTCCTTCATCGGCATCTAAATTGACTGTAAAGAACGTTGGTTCAGGAATAAAGTGCTGGGAATCTTCACTTGTTTCGTTTGCGAATTTATTGTATAATTTGTACATTTCTGAATATTCTAATTTCAAAAGATATTCATTGGCGGGGCCTAAGGCTCCCAAGCCGTGAAAGAAAGATTTTTTAACTATAGCTTCCATTCTAGCTAAGTAATTCTTTGTTTCATATAAGATTTCTCTAATTTCTGGAGAAACAGAAAGATCTTCAAGAAATTGCTGTAAGATACTAACATGAGTATTGACTATATTCCCTTCGCCTAATTCTTCCCATACATTCTGTACTAAAATGATTTTGGCAGTTTGGTCAGATGTTTGCGCTGCTGTCCACAAAAACCAATTTACGAAGGCTACGGAAACGTGGTATTCTTGCGAGAGCCAGTAGATAAAATCATATTTATTTAAATTAGATTTTTCCTTTTTTTCTAATAACCAAGGATTCTGAAGCACAGCATGCTCTTGAACAATCTGAATGAGTTCTTGTCTAAAGGAAGGATTTCCCATAATGGTACCTTTTTGCAGAATGAAATTGTCCCTTTGCATTTTCAATGATTCTTTGGATGATTGCTGTATAATCTAGATTTTCTGTAAGTTCTAAAATCTTGGGAAATAAACTATAGATTTTAGAAAGTCCCGGAGTACAATTTATCTCCAAGAATTTCGCTTGATTTGAATTATCTAATTTCCAATCGACTCTTGCATATCCTGCAACACCTAATTCTTCTACTAATACTAAGCTTTGCTTTTCAATTGTATTTTGAATCTTCTGATTCAATACTTTTCCAATTTTCTCTGGCATTTCAGTTTTTGATTTTGTATCTTGGTCATACACCAATCCAGGAATAATTACTTCTGCGGAACCAATGATCCAATTCTTTTCATCTTTTTCTAATAACGCGACCGAGAATTCTTTTCCAGGAAGATATTCTTGGATCAATATTTCCTTATGAACTTTTAACAATTTTTGAGCAAGAGTCTTTACTTCTTGCCAGGAATTACAAATGGCTGATTCTAATATCCCTATGCTTGAACCCTCGTTATTTGGTTTTATGAAAAATGTGTTCACTTCTAATTCAAATTTATTGACTATCAAATCTTCTATGTTCTTAATCCGAATTTCTTTTGGTGTAGAAATGGAAAGATTACGCACAATTTCTGAGGTTCTATTTTTATCTAAGGAAATAATTTGAGCATAGGCATCACTGCCAATACAACAAACTCCTAAATATTCAGCAATAGCAGGAATATAGCCCTCTCTATTTCGTGATTCATAGCCTTCCACTAAATTCCAAAGAAGAAGGTTCTCTTTTAGAAATTTTGTAAGTGCATTGTATTTTCTCAGAAACTCTTGGGGTGATTGAATGATTTCTACTGTATAGCCTAGTTTACGGATAGTTGCAGTCAAAATTTCAATAGATTCTTTAGACTCCCATTCTTGCATACCGGGTTGCCATCTTGTGTTTGAATTTTCTTTATTAGGAAAGATGTCAGCCATTATCCATATGCTGTCTTCAGGTTTCATATCTTCTTGGGTAAAAGAAAGGGATCTTTGGATGGATTGGATGAGGATGATAAATAGGATTGAAAATCCTGTTCTGAAATTTCTTGGTATAAACTTGTAGATTCACTATCCATTGGTTCATAAGAAAAATGAAAATCTCCCGTAAGAGCAGAACGAAATACATGTGCACGTGAAGATTTATGATAGCCTAAATACCAATTAGGTGACAGTGTAATTTTTCCGCCACCTCCAGGAAGATCATTCACAAATTGAGGAATTCCCATACCTGCAATTTTGCCTCTCATGAATTCTATGATTTCAAGTCCTTTTGAAAGCGACGTTCGAAAACCTCTAGAGCCAGGAATCAATTCTGGATCATAAAGGTAATATGCTCTCACCCGCATTTCTAGTAATTTTCTATGCAGATCCAGCATAGTCTCAGGTTTATCATTGATCCCTTTTAGAAGAACTGCTTGGTTCCCAAGGCTCACACCCGCTCGCAAAAGTTTAAAAATTGCTTCTTTGGCTTCTGTAGTGCACTCTTTCGGATGGTTGAACTGTGTATTGCAAAAGATGGACAGTCTGTCCGAATTATGTTTTAATATAACTTCGCATAGTTTATCCGTTATACGCATGGGATTGGTCACAGGATTTCTAGTTCCCAACCTGCAGATTTTCACATGTTCGATTTCTTCTAGATTACTAAGTATCCAATCAATTTTGTTATCGGAAAGATTTAATGGGTCACCGCCTGAGATGACCACATCCGAAATTTCTGGATGATTTCTAATATAGGAAAAGCATTTTTCTAATGCATCACCATCCATACGTTCTTTCGAAAAAGAAACCTTTCTGCCTCGCATACAATGTCTGCAGTACACAGAGCACTCATGGTTGGAAAAAAGTAAAACACGATCTGGATACATATGGGTGAGTCCAGGAACAGGTGAAAGCCTTTCTTCATTCAAGGGATCAATGGATTCTTCAGGGGAAAGAAAAGTTTCTTTTTCATTTGGGATAATCATTCGACGAATCGGACAATGATCATCAAGAGGATCTGCGAGCAGTAAGTAGTATGGCGTAGTTCCTACATTCAAACGTATTGTTTTTTCAATTCCAATTATTTCTGATTCAGTGAGTTGAAAGTATTTAGAAAAGTCTTTGGAAGTGATCCGATTTTGCAATTGGAACAAGTGTGAAGAGAAATCTGCCTGTTCTTGTAAAGCTTCTCGATTTTTCCATATTTCAGTTTCACTCATTCTTCTGGGGGCCTAGGATGAGAATTTTTCACTAGGAGATTTAGACAAATGCAAAATCTTGGATAGCAATGAGATTTACACAACTTGCTTTTGATATAGATGGGACTCTTTTTTCTTCAGAGAGTATAATTTTGGATACTTACCGTGAATCTGTTGAAGAGTTCAAAGCAAAAACGGGACACGATATGCAGGTTCCTTCTCAAGAAGAAATTATGCGTGAAATTGGTAAACCTGTCAAAACTATCTTTCGTAATTTACTTCCGAATCTAGATGAAGATTCAAGAGATTCTATCTCAGATCGGGTTCTATCCCTTTTGGTGGAAAAAATCGAATCAGGCAAAGGTCATTTCTATCCAGGGTGTACGGAAACCATACAAGAATTAGCTAAGTCAGGAGTTCAAATGCTCGCCTGTTCCAATGGAAGACATCCTTATGTTGAGGTCATACTCAAAGTCTTAGGTGTTTTAGATCTTTTTCATCCTATCATCACCTTAGATAATGCAGTTCGTAAGGAAAAAGGTGATATTCTTTTGCATTATAGCAAAGAACTTTCTGTTCCCGCTAACTCTATTCTTATGATTGGAGACCGTCTGTCTGATTGGGAAGCAGCTAAGAAAGCAGGTTCTCCCTTTGCTTTCTGCAAATACGGTCATGCCGAAGAAAATGAAATACCAGATTACGATTTTCTTTTAAATCAAGTCTCAGATCTGAAAAAAATCGTATTTCCTGACTAAAGAAATCATCCGATAGTATTACTGTGGCTGCTCCCGTTCAAAATGATAAACCAAAATCTTTAGTTTACCTGCTTTCAGGCATTCTATTAATTTTAGTTTTATTTGAAAAATCGCTTACTCAAAATGGACTAAGCAAACTTCCTTTTAATACAAAATCTACCCAAGATAAATTTTCACTAGGGACGGATTGGAAGAAAGAAATTCCTGAATTTAAAAATATAAATCCAAAGAGTTCTAATAGCCTAGACGAGATTCCTGTGCTAGATGCTCCGAATACTACAGACGAAGCCATGCATGTCGGTGATTCGCAGAACTGGACAGATATCGCAAACAAAGAAATAGAAGATTTCATACCAGAGGAAATTCCTTTATTAGAAGATAATTCGATTCAGACTAATACGGGTTATGTAAATATTTTCTTTATTAAGTTTTTTGGAAATGGAACCAAGGCAGAATCTAGACTTGTAAAAGTGCCTAGAATTATACCCAAAAATAAAGATACTGTTCAATATATATTAAATGAATTAAAGTCTGGTCCAAGAGAAGAAGAAAAGTCTAAAGGAGTATTGAATGCAATACCCAATCAGTTTTCTTTTAATAGTAATTATAAAATCGAAGATGGCATTTTACATTTAGATTTGAGCGATTCAATAGAGTTTGGAGCGGGTCCGCAAATTATCAAAGATCGCTTGGATCAAATTGCATATTCATTGATCGGAGTAAAGGGAATTCGAGGCATCAAAATAACAATCAATCACAAGACGGTCAGTTCCTTAGGTGGAGATGGAATTCCACTTCCTATAGTCTTAGGTAAAAGAGATAGAAAAGTAATCTCTCTATGAAAAAAAATACATTCAAACGATATTGGAATAGATTTAAGTATTTATTTTTTCAATTTTATAGGAAAGAATTCATAATTGCGAATCATAATGATATAAGGGAATCACTCTTGATTGCCTGTTTCTTACTAAGTATAAGCACATTGATTAATATTATTGTTATTGATAGTGAAATACTCGATTCCGAAATTCAAATGAGAGTTTTGAGTATTCGTATTTTTTTAATAGCAATACCGATTTTGAGTTATTTATGGATGAGGTGGAAATTTAAGACTTTAAAAGAAACATTTGGCACTTTTGTTTCTATACTTATTGGAATCATTTTGGCCTTCCATCTACCACTTATGATTTTTGATCCTGGAAATTTTTTCTACTATTTGCAAGTATCTGTCATTATTCTACTTTCAACCTGTGTGATTCTTTGGATAGAACCCTTAAGGATCTCTATTATCATTATAATTTACTTTAGTATTTTAATTCCTTTTTCCTTAAGCATAAGCCAAACTCTTGGAATCAATGACCATCTCCTGAACCAAAATTTATTAAATATGTTCATTTTAGTATTTATCGGATTTGTTGCAAATACTATGATCAACTATTGGAGATATGAAGACTTCCGTTCCAATCGAAGACTAGCGAAAACCTTGGTTAATTTAAGAGTAATAAATACTAAAATTCAAAGATTGAGTAATTTAGATTCTCTCACGAATCTCTACAACCGTCGTTTTTTATTGGATGCATTCAATGAAATGATCACAGATTCCAAGAAAGCAGATTATACTTTTGGGTTAATTATTTTAGATTTAGATTATTTGAAAAAAATCAATGATCGCTATGGTCATATCCAAGGCGATCGTTCCATATTGAAATTTTCAGAAATTTTATTACAAAATCTACGATCGGGTGATATTGCAGCTCGAATTGGTGGCGATGAATTTAGTATTTTAACGAACAAGATATCGGAAGATGAACTATTTGAATTTTCTGAAAGAATTCGAAAAGAATTAGAAAAAGCTAAGATTCCAATCTATAACGATTCACAGAATTTCAATCAGGTAACTGCCAGTGTAGGAATAATCATAACTCATGGTAGCAAAAACCAAAGTTTCGACGAACTCTACCATTTAATTGATGAGGCTCTTTACCAAGCAAAGCAAGAAGGCAGAAACAAGGTTATCTTAGTTAAAAAATCCGATTGAATAATTTAACATTGAATCCTTTCCGGGGAGATTTCTTTTATTTTAAAACTTGTTCTACTGGTTCCATGTAATTATACAATAGATCACGTTTCTTGGCTTTAAATCCCGCTCCAGTTAAGAATTTTATAGCTTCTTTTTCCGTCTTTAAGCCAAAGGAACGAAGAACATTCTCCTCAATAACTATAGAGGAAATATCATCGGCTCCCGAATAAAGAGCAAGTTCACCAACACCCATTCCTAAAACCATAACAGATGTTTCTATATGAGAAATATTGTCTAAGAAAATTCTACAAATTCCAAGTAACTTTAAATATTCATGAGTAGGAACATGACGAATAAAAAACTTCTTTGTCTGTGGTTGGAATGTCCAAGGAATAAAAGATAAAAATCCGCCTGTCCTATCTTGCAAATTTCTAACTACATTTAGATGGTCGATCACTTCTTCTTGGGTTTCCTCAGAGCCTATTACAATATTAGCTGAGCCAGGCAGTCCAACTTCATGACAGGTTTCCATAGCACGAACCCATTCATCCACGGAAGCTTTCTTGGGGGAAATAATATTACGCATACGTTCTGTTAGAACTTCTGCACCAGCTCCAGGAACAGAATCAAGTCCTGCCTCTTTCAACTCAATTAAAACTTCTCTAAGTGGTTTACCAGTAATTTTTTCTAAATTGATTACTTCTACAGGTGAGAATGCTCGGATATGCATTTTTGGAAATTTATTGCGAATGGATCTCAGTATCTCTAGGTAATAGGAATAAGGTAGTTCTGGATTGACACCACCTTGTAGAAAAATTTGATCTGCTCCCATTTGAACGGAATAATCCATTTTTTCTATAATTTCCTTTTCGGAAAGGTTGTAGCCTTTTCCACTTCCTATTTCATCCATAAAGGAACAGAAACTGCATTCAACATTGCAGTAATTTGTATAATTAACAACCCGAAAGCCTGTATAACTAGCAAATTCATGACTTAGCACTTTATCTCTAAGGAATCTTGCTACAGACATTACTTTAAGATAGTCCGCTTCTTTGTATAAAAGCAAAGCTTCATCAGGAGTAATTCTTTTTCCTTCAGTAGCAGCCATAAGAATTGAGTCAGATTTTGATTTTGGATCGTAGGAGAATATTGCTTGGGACATAGATTATCTTCTTTTTTCTTTCCTTAATTAGACTAGAAATATTTTAATCGACAACGCTTATTCCTGAATTAGCCTGGTATTCATTAAAATACCAAATTAGAAGGCAATCATTCTGATGGAAGTTTCCAGAATTCTTTTTCACACTATCTTTATCGTACTGTTCGCAGTAGCCAATGTAGTTTTCGTAAGAGCTGTAATCTATCGCTTGAATCTAGTATTCAAAGCAAGACCAGCTAGATTTAACGAAGATGCACGCACCAGTCTAAACATCGGTTTCCGATTGAAAAGCTTTTTCGAGAATGTTATTCTCCAAAGGAAAAATTTCAAGGAGCCTTTGCGTGGAATCATGCACTCATTTATTTTCTATGGTTTCATAACCTATTTGATTCATACGAGCAGCCAAATGGTTGCTGGAATCTTCGGTTGGACTATGGATGATCCTTACCAGTTTACTTTGATTGGAAGTTTGATTTCTCCTACCTTAGAGCATATTTACACAAATATTTTGAGTGTTGTATCTCTTTTAGTTCTTGTAGGTTTAGGATTTTTTGCTTACAGACGATGGATTCAAAAAGCAAAAGGATTGGATGTTCATTCTCCTGCATCAGCGATAGTAATCGCAATGATCTCGACACTTATGATCACTACTCTTCTTGGTGAAGGTGCTAAGTCGGTGGCTAGTAACTATTTCAACGCTGAAGCAGATTTCATCGCTTCTGGAATTGGTAGTGTTTGGAGTATGATTGGTGTAGATTTTGACAGAGCTGACACAGCCTTTATTATTATGTGGTGGGGTCATATTCTAACTGTTTTTGCATTCATGCTTTATGTCCCAACTTCTAAGCATGCTCATTTAATTTTTGCTCCTGTGAATTATTTCTTCGCAACGGATACACCTAAGGGTGCACTTTCTAAATTGAACTTAGAAGATGAAAATGATGTATGGGGTTCCAATCGAGTGGAAGATTTCCCATGGCCGAACCTTTTAGATGGTCTTTCTTGTATAGAGTGCGGAAGATGCCAAGTTCAGTGTCCTGCAAACCGTACAGATAAGGTTCTTAATCCGAAAGCAATCATTGTCGAATTGAAGCATGCTCTTATGGAGAAAATGACAGAAGTTGACAAGGTTTCTGCAGGCAAGACCAAAGAAGAAGCGGCAGAAGCCGTAGCTGCTTTAGACACGGGAGTTATCAATACTTACGAAGGTCTATCCGAAGAAGCTATCTGGGGTTGCACGACTTGCTATGCCTGTGTAGAGGCTTGTCCAGTTGGTAACAACCAAGTAAATGCAATTATTGAGATGAGAAGACATTTGGTTCAAGTTGAATCTAAAATGAGTCCTGAATTGCAAGGTGCCTTCACAAAAATGGAGAACAACTCTAACCCTTGGGGAGTTGGAGCACACACTCGAGCTGATTGGGCAGAAGGTCTTGGTGTAAAAACCATGGCTGAGGATTCCAATGTAGATCTACTCTATTGGGTTGGTTGTGCTGGTGCATTTGATGAAAGAAACAAATCGATCACAAAATCCTTTGTAAATATCCTTCAAAAAGCGGAAGTAAATTTTGGGATTTTGGGAACAGAAGAAGGTTGTTCAGGTGATTCAGCTAGACGTGGTGGAAACGAATATCTCTACCAGACTCTAGCTCAACAAAATGTGGACACTATGAATGGCTACAATGTCAAAAAAATTGTAACTGCCTGTCCACATTGTTACAACACCATCAAGAATGAATACCCTCAATTTGGTGGGAACTTTGAAGTCTATCACCATTCAGAATACATCAATATGCTGGCTAAAGAGAAGAAGATCGATGTAAAAATTGCTGATGATGCAAATTCTGGCAAATTTACTTACCACGACTCTTGCTACCTTGGTAGATACAATGACAACTATGAGAACCCAAGAGATCTAGTTAAGAAAGTATCTGGCGGCAAATTAGTAGAAGCTGTAGACAACAAAACCAAAGGTCTTTGCTGTGGTGCTGGTGGTGCTCAGATGTGGATGGAAGAGCAGAATAACAATCGTGTTAATATCAAGAGAACCCAACAATTGGTTGATACTGGCGCGACTACCATCGCAACTGCCTGCCCATTCTGTATTACAATGATCACAGATGGTGTGAAAGCTGAAGAAAAAACAGATATGGTTAAAGTAAAAGATATTGCTGAGTTGGTTGCAGAAAACCTAGCTTAATCAATAGAAAAATTTAAACCATTTTTAGTTTTAAAGATTAAAGAATAGAGGAGTTAATCTTCTCTATTCTTTTTTTATTTAGATGCGACGGCTAAGGAAAGCTTTTGGTTTTTAACAAAGTCAGTGCTTGAATCAATGTTTCTTTCAAGAAGGTATTTTTGGATAGAGGGTGCATAGAACAATGCGATGCTTCCGTTGAAAAATTCAGCACCCTTGCTTGTCAAGGAAAGACATTTGAAATTTTCTATAGGATCAAGTTGTTTAGAAAATGAACTCAACTCAATTCCGTTCTGGGAATCTGTATATTTCATAAGACCATTTTCAATTGCATAGCTAGTTGCCTGATCGTATGCATCCTCGAATGAAATACTAAACTTATCTTGGAAACTTTGCAAATTCACTTCCCCAAAATAAAAACTAACAGCTACCATCTTTGTCATCATCTGCACACGCGGTAAATGGTACAGATCTTGTATAGGAAGAAGTTCTTTGTTGATCTTGTCAAAATAAGGATTCAAATTTTTACCTATAGATCCGCTGTTATAGGATATTGTAGTATCAGTAAATGTCTGAGCGCCTAGGCCTAAACCTAGGTAGGATTTACCTTGGATGACTCTTCTTGTTAGATAGTGACTTGTGCCTGTATCATTTTTTAGACGTGAATAGGTATTTTTGCCAGGGTTGGCAGCATAGCCATGATTTTGTAGGAATACCTTTGCTAATTTAGCCATGAGCTTTACCTGGGCCAAATCAACCTTACTTGCTTGGTCAGAGATTCTTGTAAGTTTGTATCTCATTCTATACAAAGTAATATAATCTGGATTTAGACTTAGTGCAAATTCCAAAGTCGCTTCCCAACTCTGCAGAGATTGGTTCGCAAATCCATACATCAAATCTACATTGAATTTTTGAAATCCTGCATCTCGAATAACTTCAGAGGCTTTTTTAATGTTTGCAATTCCGTTCGTATCACGTCCCAGTTCTTTGAGTAGATCTGGTTGTGTAACTTGGATACCCATGCTAATTCTTCGGATACCCATTTGAAAGTAGTCTTTGATTTTAACAGATTCTAAACTCGCTATTTTGGGAGTAGTCTCTATACTGATTTCTAGTGAATTGTCCAGATCAAAATGGTTTTGAACTAAATCAATATGCTCAGCTATAAATTTAGATGGAACAAATGATGGAGTTCCTCCTCCAATATCAAAACCTAATACTTTCTTTCTACCAATTAAATTAGAATAAAGTAAGGCTTCCTTATTCAAGGCTTTCATGTATTCTTCTATTTGTTCAGATTCCTTACGGTTGACTACTGTATACTCACAGAAATAACAACGTGTCTCACAAAATGGAATATGACTATATAAGTTAATACTGTCTAGATGCTCAAAACTCTTCTCGACTAATGGTTTGTGGCTATCATTCGGTTTTCTGTAGTCTTTCCAAGTCAGTTCATGAGCCATAGGATAGGCGGTATTGGAAATATGATGATTCCTCTCTCCCGCTAGGAAGATTTCCTTAGGATCAAAATTTTCATCATCAGTTCTATTAGGTTCTATCCATTCTTTCATTTTTGGGATCCAAATAAGGAGAAAAGTTCGTAACCACCCATTACATTCTTACTTGAAACACCTAGGGATTTCAGTATGCGAACTGCAAGATGGCCTCTCCTTCCTGAGTGACTGATTAGTATACAATGCAGTTTTTGAGATTTCTGCCATTCAGATACTAGTATCTTCCATTCAGCTCGCAATTTTTCAAGAGGGATGTGTAGATGATTTGGATAGTCGTCTTCTATATCTAAACCAACATTTACAATGAAATAAGATTCAGGATTTACATGAATCTTTCTTGGATGAATCCAAGAAGTAAGTCCTTCTTGCTTAAACATAGCTATGGTCGCTAGAGAGTTCAATCCATCCCTTGCCGTTCCAAAGGCAGGAGAGTAGGAAAAATCCAATTGAGAGAGTTCTTCTAGTTTTGAACCTTTTAAAATGGCAACTGCAATTGCATCTAACCTTGATTTAATGTCAGAACCATATGCCTCCATACCTAAAATCTTATTATTCTTTTTATTGAAATACAAGACTCCATAGAATGGTTTAGAATTCGGCATATAAGGCTCGATGTTCAAGGTTTTTAAAAAAGACATCCCTAAGTTTTTTTTTCCGATCATATTAATGATTTCTTTCTCGGAATGACCAACTCTTCCGACTTCACCTGTGGGAAGGCGGACTATCATCGAAGCCTGGAACAACCCCAATTTAAATTTTTGACCCACAGAGTTTGCTCCCGCAACTTGAGCTGTTTTATCTGCAACTGCTGCTTGTGGAATCCAAGCTTGCCCCCAGGGACTCGGAGTCGCAACGCAGATACTACAGGCAAATATATTCTTATCGGAGGTTCTGCAGTATTTATCTATAGGAACGGTTCCATCTTTATTGATTTTTATTCCGGAGGCTTGCAAAAGTTCAGTCCTAGGTTTCACTCCGATTGCTGAAACTAAGAAGTCAGTTTCAATACGCTTGCCATCAACTACAACTGCTACTAATTGATTTTCTTCTGTTTGAAATTCTAAATTTTGGAATCCTAAGATAAGATTTACTTTTTCTTTTAATTTTGATTCAGCAATCATAGAGATCTCATCACCAAAATTAGGAAGGATCTGTGGATTTTTTTCCAGAAGACATACTTCGGCTCCACCTCGAACCAAACCGTCCACTGCCTCTAAACCCATAGACCCTCCACCTAAGACAATAAATCTTTTCTTGTCTCTGTCTATGGAAGCCTTAATTGCTGCTAAATCATCTAAGGTTCGAAAGTATCGGAAGTTAGAGATGAAAGGAAGACCTTCTGGATGGATGGAAGCAGCACCTGTTGCAAAAATTAAACTATCATATTCTAGAATCTTTTTATCTGAATTATGAATTATGGATAATTTTTTATTTTTTCGATCAATACCTACAACTTCAGTCTTGGTCAGCACTTTGATATTGTACACATTCTCAAAAAAGGATTCCCTTTCCTGATTTAGATCATCAAGCGAGTTTACTTCTTTACTTAGGTGGAAGGAAAGTCCAGCAAGTGAATAGCTCACTCGTGTATTTCTTTCTAATAAAGTAATTTCAGCATTTTCATCCATTTCCCTCGCTCTAGATGCAGCTGTTGGTCCAGCCAAAGCCGCACCAATGATAATAACTTTCTTTCTTTTCATAATAAAATTCCTAGATTTGGATAAACTTAGGAATTTATTGGATGTCTTATACTTGGAAAGAAATATTTAAATATCTTTAAGTAAAATTCAAAAAAATAATAAAATATAAAATTTCTTCTTCATGAATCTAGTAATATTGCTATTAGTAGAACATGATTTTCATGAAACTGTCTAAAATAAAGACAAAATTAGTGAATTTTATTTTCTTAGAGATGGAAAAGCAGGAATATTCTGGAGAAAACCAGTAGAGTTTAAATAGTAACCTGCTCCCCCTGCTGGGCTCGAACCAGCGACCCAATGATTAACAGTCATTTGCTCTACCGACTGAGCTAAAGGGGAATATCAGGTTAGGGACATGCTCTTTGAGGTCGTTTATGTGGCAAGAAAAAAAGTAGAAGTCAGAGGAGAATTTTTTTAAAAGAAAAATTGTAAAATATAGCGTCTTAGCAGAAAATTTTGAATGCCTTTGAATTGGTTTCCACCTAGTGTGACATAATCATCTTTGCGGATTGGAGAGCGAGTAACCAAATGAAACTAGATCGTCATTTTACATTAAATAAAAAAGAACTTTACCCTGATATTAAATGGTCTAAGAGAAATTCTAAAATAGCAAACCCTGATGGTTCGGTTGTATTTGAGGCAAAAGATGTTGCCGTTCCAGAATCTTGGTCTCAGGTAGCTACAGATATATTAGCACAGAAATACTTTCGTAGAAAAGGAATTCCCAAATATCTTAAGAAAGTGGATGAAAAAGGAATTCCCGAATGGCTCCAAAAGTCAGAGCCAGATACAGAAAAGCTGAATTCACTTGATCCTGAAGATAGATTTACAGGCGAATCTGACTCACGCCAAGTTTTTCATAGATTGGCGGGTTGTTGGACTTATTGGGGATATAAATACGGATATTTTTCAGATGAAGAGTCTGCGAAGGCGTTCTATGAAGAAGTTATCTTCATGCTAGCTTCCCAAATGGCGGCTCCCAACTCACCACAGTGGTTCAATACAGGTTTAAATTGGGCCTATGGAATTGATGGGAAATCCCAAGGTCATTTCTATGTAGATCCTAAATCTGGCAAGATGACTAAATCTGCTTCTTCTTATGAACATCCACAACCACATGCTTGCTTTATCCAAGGTGTGGATGATGATTTAGTAAATGAAGGTGGAATCATGGATCTTTGGGTTCGTGAGGCGCGTTTGTTTAAATATGGATCAGGCACAGGAACTAACTTTTCCAATCTAAGAGGTTCTAATGAGCCACTTTCAGGTGGAGGAAAAAGTTCTGGCCTTATGAGTTTTCTTAAGATTGGAGACAGAGCCGCTGGTGCTATTAAATCAGGTGGGACAACAAGACGTGCTGCAAAAATGGTCTGTCTCGATCTAGACCATCCAGATATTGAAGAATTTATTGATTGGAAAGTAGAAGAAGAGAAGAAAGTTGCATCTTTAGTAACTGGCTCTATTATCAACAATAGATTGTTAAATGCTGTAATGCTTGCCTGTCACCAAGATGAAGCTGGACAAGCACTTAGCTCTGATGATAGATTCAATCCTCATACAAACTCATACCTAAAGCGAGTCATCAAAGAAGCTAAAAAATCCTTTGTTCCCGACAATTATATCAAAAGAGTAATTGATTTAGCAAAACAAGGATTTAAAGAAATCGTATTTGATGAATTAACTACCGATTGGCAGTCAGAAGCTTATAATACAGTGTCTGGACAGAATAGTAATAACTCTGTTCGTGTATCGAATGATTTTATGAATGCTGTAGACCGCGACGAAGATTGGAATTTATACAATCGTACCGAGAAGGAAAAAGCTCTTAAAGAAAATAGAGAACCTAAGGCTAGTAAGATTTTAAGAGCCAGGGATCTTTGGGAAAAAATTTCTTACTCCGCTTGGGCCTCCGCAGATCCAGGAACTCAATACCACACTACTATCAATGAATGGCATACAAGTCCTGAAGATGGACCAATCAATGCCTCCAACCCTTGTTCAGAATATATGTTCCTTGATAACACTGCATGTAACCTAGCTTCAGCTAACTTACAAAAGTTTATCAATTGGGAAGATTCCAGCTTTAAAGTTGAAGATTTTCGTTATCTTTGCAAAATTTGGACTTTGATTCTTGAAATCTCTGTAACTATGGCTCAGTTTCCTTCCAAGGAAATAGCTGAATTATCTTACAAATTTAGAACTCTAGGTTTAGGATATGCAAATTTAGGTTCTCTTCTGATGGTTATGGGAATTCCCTATGACTCGAAAGAAGCAATAGCTATAACAGGAGCTATTACATCCATTATGCATATGACTGCTTATGCAACTTCTGCAGAAATTGCGAAAGAATTAGGGACTTTTGATGGCTATAAGAAGAACAAAGAGCATATGCTAAGAGTGATTCGTAACCATAGAAGAGCTGCCTATAACGCTCCTAAAGAAGAATACGAAGGTTTAACAATAACTCCAATAGGAATAGATCCTTCTTACTGCCCATCTTATCTATTGCATTCTGCTCAAGAAGATTCGGATCGTGCTTTGGAACTGGGACAAGAATACGGATATAGAAATGCTCAAGTAACAGTTATTGCACCTACAGGAACAATTGGTCTTGTAATGGATTGTGATACAACTGGAATTGAACCTGATTTTGCTCTTGTTAAATTTAAAAAATTAGCTGGTGGCGGATACTTTAAGATCATCAACCAATCTGTTCCTTTTGCACTTAAGAAATTGGGTTATTCTCCCAGTGAAATAGAAGCCATCGTGAACTATTGCAAAGGTCATTCTACTTTCCGTGGAGCTCCAGGTATCAATACTCAATCACTTAAAAGTAAAGGTTTTACAGATGAAATCATTGAAAAATTAGAAAAGGATCTCCCTTTTGCTTTTGATATTCAATTTGCATTCAACAAATATAGTTTAGGCGAAGATTTTCTGAAAGTAAATCTTGGCATTCAACCAGAAGTTTATAACCAAATAGGATTTAATCTTTTGGAGCATCTTGGATTCACTAAAGATGAAATCAACCAATCAAATGATTACGTTTGTGGTACAATGACTGTAGAGAATGCCCCCTTCCTAAAAGAAAAGGATTTAGCTGTTTTTGATTGTGCCAATAAATGTGGAAAGTATGGGAAACGATTCCTTTCTTACCAAGCTCATATTGGAGTTATGGCTGGAGCTCAACCTTTTATCAGTGGTGCGATTTCTAAGACAATCAATCTTCCTGAAGATGCCACAGTTACTGATATCAAAGATGCTTATTACATGTCTTGGAAGATGATGATTAAGGCAAATGCTCTCTATCGTGATGGATCTAAGCTTTCTCAACCTTTAAATTCTGTTTATGAACTATTGAATTTTGATGATGAGGAGGAAGAAGCAATTCCATTGAATACAGCTTCTGCTTCAACTCACACTAAAGAAGTCGCTGAAAAGATCGTATACAAATATGTTTCTCAGAGACGTAGACTTCCTAATAGAAGAGCTGGTTATACTCAAAAAGCTATGGTTGGTGGTCACAAAGTTTATCTAAGAACAGGTGAATATGAAGACGGACAGATAGGTGAAATTTTCATAGATATGCATAAGGAAGGAGCTGCTTTTAGAAGCTTAATGAATGCATTCGCTATATCAGTTTCTTTAGGTTTACAACATGGAGTTCCTTTGGAAGAATTTGTAGAAGCATTTACATTCTTTAAATTTGAACCAAATGGTATGGTGTCTGGTAATCCTCATATCAAAATGAGTACTTCCGTAATTGATTATCTTTTCCGTGAATTAGCGGTAACTTATTTAGGTAGATATGATTTAGCGCAGGTTAGCCCAGAGGATCTACGTGCAGATGAAGTTGGTAGAAAGTCCAATACAATTTTATCTGATGATCCGAGAGAAGACGAATTCCCTTCTAAGCCGACTTTATCCAGCAACAATGAATCAACTATTGTGAAAAATTCAGATATCAGACCTATTTCTTTATCGGGAGCCTTAGGTGCTAAAGAAGAAAAAGTAGAATCTGGAACTACAACAGCCACTGCTACTAAAACTAGAGCAGTATCTGATACAATGAAGATTATCCAAGAAGCTAGAACAAAAGGATACACTGGTGATACTTGCACGGAATGTGGTTCTTTTGAAATGGTTCGAAATGGTTCTTGCTTAAAGTGTAATTCTTGTGGATCTACTACGGGTTGTAGTTGATACTCTCATTAAAGAATAGAATCTAAATTTTAAAAAGTAATTATTCAGATTGAGTAGGAGTAATCGAAGACTCAGAATCCTTAACTATAGGTTCTGAGTTTCCATTAAGAGGATTATCTTCTACAGAACCCGGTGAACTTCTACCTAGCATTCCACCCTGTGTTATTGATTCCATATTGAATTCTGGATTTTTCAATGTTCCTTTGATTGGAATACATGATTTTCCATTTTCTTGAGGTAAAATCGCAAGCATTCCGGCAAGGTCAGGTCTTTCATTTGCAAATTTTTCCTGCGCAGTTGCACAAATTTTTAAATCCAATACGCTCATAGCTAAAATATCAGAAAGACGAATCGTTCCCGAGAAGTTAAACTTAAACCAGGAGGTATCAAAGCTTCCTCTTTCTAAGAGTATTTTACCAGAACGAAATTTTAATATAAAGCTTCCTTTAATAATTTGAATATCTTTTGCTTCACCTACTAGTGGGATTTCTGGAAGACTTATAATCTTTCCCGAACGAATGATAATATTTAAATCTCCAGTTGTTTTGGTAATCCTTTCATCGAAACCTGAAAGTCTACCTGATAAGTTCAAGTTTTTCAAAAGTATTGAAGTAGCACCAGAGTCTATGGAAAATGAACTAAAAGTAACATCTCCATCAATTTTATTTTGAATAAGATCTAGTAACTTTAGGTCAATTAAAGTTTCTTCTGACTTTATAGTAGTTTCATTTGTTGGTGAAAAAACAAATGAATCGATTCGCTTTTGTCCAAGGATTGGGAATTTAATATCTTTAAATTCAAAACTAATGTTTCTTGATTTGGTAAAATCAATAATAGAAGATTTTATTACTTCTTCTAATGGAAATAATAAAATAACAAATAAAAGAAAAAATCCAAATCCTATACTAGCTAATAAAATTATTTTCTGAGTGGTTAGGGGAATTTCTTCTTCATCAAGTAATTCAGAGTTAAGTTCATCGTCTAATTCATTAGAATTTTCTTGTTCTTCTACATATAATTCTTTTGATGATTCTTCGCTCATGTTCCACCTTTTCCAATTCGCTTAAATGATGAAATTTTTAAGTTAACATCGTAGACATCTTTATCCTGAAATGGTTTTCTGAAATCTAAATAGTCTACTTTAGCGTTGATTTGTTTATTCTTTTCAATATCATAAATTAATTTTATTATATCATTTAAAATTACTGATCGAAAGCTAACATCAATTGTAATTTGATTATAATCTTTTCGAATAGTATTTGTTGAATCCTTTTGAGTACTTACTTTTTCTTTTAAATTATATCGAATCATAATTTGATCTAATTTAGAATACATTTGGCTGACATCTTCATCTTGACCGCCAGTTTTTAAACCTTTATAGTAGTTATAATCAACAATCACTCTATCCAATTGAGTTGATTGTGAAACAGTTTCATTTACACGTTCAGAAAGGCTACTTCGTAAATCAAAGGCCTTTTGAATCAGAAGATAAAATCCCATACAAAAAATAACTAATAAACCAGCAAAAACAAAAACTCTTTCTCTCTCATTTAATTGACTGAACATATTATTCCGAGTCTGGACTCGCTACCTCCAATCGTATTTTAAAAGCAATTTTATATTTTGTTACACCAGTAAGTAATCTCTTATTCAGTATTTTAATATTTTTAAATTTTGAAGATTTTTCAAAGGCTTGTTCAACTGTTCCTATCTCACTAAATTCATTTACCCTTCCAAAAATTTGAACTTCATTTCCATCAAATGTAAATTGGTCTAAGATAAATGGAAAGGATTCCTTATCAGGATAGATTTCTGAAATTTCTACTAGAGTATCAAGAACACTATCTTTATTAAGAAAAAGTCTAAAGATTTCCGTCTTTTTCTGTTCTGATTTTAGCTTTTTTACCGCAGAAAAAAGTACATCATCAGGATCTGGTGCTTCTTCTCCAAATCCCTTTTTGTATTTTTCAACCAAAATAGCTTGGTTTTGAGATATTTTTCGTTTATCAATAATGATTCCAAAAATAAATACAGTTAAAAGTATAAAACACGAAATTCCAGAAATAATTAAATGAGGTAAGAAATTCGCAATTTTAAAACTATTTTTATTTAGTCTTTTTGCAAAGGCCGTCTCAAGGAAGTCTATTTTATCACTAGATTTCAATCGATAATGATATCCTGTAGCAAGTGCTAGGGTATAAGATCCATCAGCTACTTCTAGAAAATCGTATTTTTTAACTGGAACATCTAATGCAATCGTAAGTTTCTCATCAATTCCTTTAAATTTAGATCCACCGCCAGAAATATAAATTTCAGAAGGTCTTTCAGTATCTAACAACGATATGATGGATTTTTCAATTTCATTAGCTAGAACTTGTATATAGTCTGATACTTTCGCTAAAATAGATTTCCAATTTGAATTCGAAATTTTATATTTTTTTCTATAGAACTCTAAAGATTCAGGATACTCATCATTTTCAAAAAGTGTTTCTGATAAAAGTGTAAGAAATTCTTCTGCATCATCATCATCTAAGTTCAATTCGTCAGAAATTATTTCTATGAGCTGTTTAGTTCCGTAATGGAAACTTCTTGTGTGATATAGTTTATTGTTATGAACTGCATTGAAAATACAGATTTGATAACCAATATGAATTTGACCCAGGAAACTAGGTTCTTTTTCATTGCTTCTTGGAAATAAAGAAGCAAGCACAACTGAGTCAACAGAAAGACAATCGATTCGAGCATCACCTCTTGCAAAAGGACTCATTACTCTTTCGATTTCATTATGTTGAACATTGAATGTAACTACATAGGAATTCTCAATATCTATCTTGGAAAGTATTCCTAATACTTCCATAGACTCAGTTGGAAATGGTAATTTATTTTCAACTTCAAATGGAATTATTTCTTTAACTGCTTTTTCGGATGTGAGAGGTATTATTAAATCTCGAATAAATAATCTATCAACAGAAATGTTTACTAAAAACTTGGATTCTTCAGGGAAAAAACTTTGAATAAAACGAATAATATTGTATTCATATTCATCTCCTTCTTCATCCTTTAGGTGAATTTTAGGTAAGGTTTCAAATCGGATAGGTGTTATTGTGCCTAAGACATTCTTAAATAAGACTCCCTTAATGTATTTTGAACCATAGTCTATTGCCAAATACTGATCGTATAACATATTAATCTTCCGTATAATATAACATTGCGTTGTTGGGTAAGTCAAATATACCTACTACCCTTCGTATGATCTTATCTTTTATGATTCCAACTCCAACAATTTTATAAACTTCTCCTTTAGTTTTGATACGACCCCCAGAAACGTCCGTTCCTTCCCCTGCTAACTCTTTATAGAGTGTTAAATTTCCCATGGATTTAGTTTGGAATTCTGGTTCATTTTCAAGATCTTTAAGTTCTTTGATATAGCCATTTTTTTTAATTTTTAATTTCAGAATTTTCATAGCTGCTGGCTTAGTCATGAAATCAGATAAGGACATGAGAACATGGTAAGGAGCAGAATTGATATTTATACGATCATCATAGGAATCGCCATAAGGAAGGTAGGCAGTAATATTATTAGACAAAACAAAGTCTTTATCGGAGATTAAAGATCTTTCTTCTTCTGTTTGAAAGTCAGAGGAAAAATTTTTATCATAGTCTTTTGGCTTTAGTGATTCATAAATCATTTTTCGATCATAACCTTTAATTCCTACTAATTCAGATAGTGAATATAAAGGTGCATTTTTGATTTTCCTAGGAGGCTTTAATTTTGAATAGTAGTAAACTTCTGCACCGCCACCCATTTCTTGTGAATTTGTATCAATCCAATCGATAATGGGGAATATTAATTCCCTCTTTATTCCAAATTGAGTATAAAGCCTACTTACAATTTCAACCATTCTATCATTTGGTTGGTCATCGTATATCTTAGCAAGTGAGTTGATATTTATCTTACCATCTTCTGGAAGCATAGAATAGTAGATTATACCTCCGCCTAAAGGTAATGGAGGCGGATCGAAGGCTATTCCAGATTGATAGAGGACTTCTTCTGGAATTTTCTTTAATGCACCCAAAGCACCAAGAAATCCAGCCTTTGCAAGTGAGTGCGCTTTGAAGCCATCTGCTTCTTGAGAGCTAATTTTATATTCTATAATTGCATCAGCGAAAAATTTATTTGAAATAAAAAACGCAGAGGCGCCTACAGCTATCACTAAGAGGATAACCATAGAACCTTTTCTTGGTTTTTTATTTAAAAAGGATCCCTGGATGTGCGAGACTTTCATATTTTAAAAATTCTTTCCCTACTAATGCTATTATTTCAATACGTATTAATCTTGGAATTTTTTTATTTGATTTGGAATTCCACTGATCCAGCCATTTGTCCCCTCTTTCAGAGTATTTCAATTGAAAACTTTTTACATTATCAATTAGAACATGCTCCGTTCCTCCAGTAAGAGGAAAATTATCCACCATATCATCTTCCCTGCGAATCAAAGAATACAATTCAGTATTGTCTTCCATTCTTTTCAGATAAAATGATACCTCACGAACAGATGGCTCATTTAACTCTTCTGAATTAGGATGGGAACTAGCAAAGGAAACTCTATCTTTCCTTTCTCCAGTAGTGCCTTCATTTTTCCCTACGAATAACAGCCGTTTTTGGCTTTCAAAGAAATATGTTCTAGTAAAACTCAAACGTAAATTTTCAATTGCTTGAATTAGAGCAGTTCTAGTTACTCCACCACGAGGGTCTGCCTCTCTCGCAATTTTTAAAGAAAAAAAGTAAGCAGCAAACACTTCCATAAAAAGCATAGAAACTAGCATAACCACAATTGATATTTCTATCAGTGTTAATCCTTTTCTGAATTTTCGACTGTTGAAAGATCCTAAATTCATTAGTATTTAGTCGGCCTATAGGTTTCAACAAGGTAGGTATGTTCTTTTCCATCTAATGGGAACTTGATGGCTATTTTAACATGAAAAACTTTAATTAATCCTCCAGTTTGTGATCCTTGTGCTTGTCCGCGATTTTTTAAAATATTATTTAAGCTTGCATCTTTATCACCTAATAGATCTTTAGGTGCTTTTTTCTTAAGGTCTTCTGCTTCCCCGCCTTGGGAAAGTTTCAGTAAATCTAATTCTTCTTCTTTAATTTCTGTTTCAAAACTATATCCTATAAATCCAGGAATCTCACCTTTGCTAGTATTTGTTTCCATAGTTGAGGATGAATCCACCTGAGCCATTTTGATTTTAGCTAAATGAGTTGCATTGGATATTTTTATTGAATCATTTTTTAAGCGGATTCCATCTGCTATGTTTCTATACGTTTCAACCATGATCCAAGCACCCAGTGCAAGAGCTAAGGCTACTTCGAGTAAGGTGAATCCTTGTTTAATATATTTTTTAGTAATTTTCATCAGTATCTATTTGCATTATTTTGTGAATTATCATCTTCACGAAGGTCTATTCCATAATCTACTTTCTGTAACTCTTTGCTTGATGTACGAACCTTTTCACCATTCGCAATAACTATTCTTCCCCCGTATCGGTAGATTTGAATAGATTTTTTAATTTCTTCAATTTCTCCTACTAAAAGAGTGTAATCGATGCTAGTTCCATCATGAGTATAAGGAATTTTTAATGTTTCTTCTGATATTTTTTTCCCAGAAAAATCTACAGCTGTATAAATTTTGTTATTAAAAGGAAGCTTTTTTGTTCCACTTATTCTTTCTTCGCGAATGCCTTCTTCATCTCTTTCAATTCTAGTTAGAAAGTATTCTTGTTTATCAAAGTCTAAATTAAAGAATACGGTTTTATTATTTAAAAGAGCGTTATTGTATCCAAATTTTAACGTTGCAAGAATTGTTTCTGCTGTGTCTTGGGCGGTGGGTGCAAAAAAGTTCTTGAGACTAACGGCAGTGATTGTAAATAAAAATCCAATAACTGCCGTTACTATGATCAATTCAATCATAGTAATTCCTCTTCTGATAGAAGATTGAGGAATTGTTCTCAACTTAGTATTTAATTACTCTTAAATGCTGTTGGATATTCCTCATCATTTAAAATATTGAAATCAGCATTTTTACCATCGCCACCTTCTTTTTTATCTTTCCCAAGACTATAGATAGCGATTTCACCATTTTCAAATTTTAGTTGGTATGGTGTTCCCCAAGGATCTTCTACTCCCTTTTTATTCTTAATAATAGCAATATAATCTTCTGGAATATTATCACCATTAGTTGGTTTTTCGACTAAGGCTCTTAAACCTTGTTCTTCAGTCGGATAAGTTCCATATTTACTTGCATATCTTTCCATGTGCATTTGAAGTTCTTGAGCGTCTTTTCTTAGTTGAAGTGAGGCAGTATCATCTTTTAATTCACCTGGATTAATATTGATTGCTACAATTGCAATAATAGCACCCAATATCATAACAACAACTGCGATCTCAATCAAAGTCATCCCGCTTCTAATTTTTCTATTTATTTTCATTTTTATCCGATTCCTCTTTATTTAAAAATTTTGTTTTATATTCTGAGTTAAAGTATACATAGGAGTCATAATTGCAGCCATAATTGTAAAAATTAAGCCTCCCATAACAATAATCATTATGGGCTCTAAACTTTGTGTCATAGACTTGATTGTGTTCTCTACTTCACCTTCATAAATTTCGGACAATTTGTCCATCATCTGTGGAACCTTATCTGACACTTCACCCGCTGCTACCATACCAATTACCATTTGGGGAAGAACTTGGGAATTTTGGAAAGATTCGCTTAATTTCCCACCTTCTTTAACTTTCTCAATGGCTGAATCAATTTCAGCTAAAAATATCTTATTGTCAACTATCTTACCTACTATCTGCAAAGAGGTAATCAAAGGAACTCTATTCAAAAGAAGAACAGATAAACTCCGTGCAAAACTTGATATCATTACCTTTTTAGTTAGACCTCCTATAATAGGTACACGCAAAAGAAAAGATTCCCAATTCTTTCTTCCAACTTCGGTATTTTTATATCTAATAAATATATAGGTGCTACCAAATATTGTCATTAACATAGCCCACCAATAATTAGTTAAAGCATATGACAGACCAATTACTATTCTTGTAATTAGAGGAAGCTCTGCATCAAATTGATCAAAAAGTTCTTGAATTTGAGGAATAACGACAGTTAAGAGAAATATTGCAACTATTACAGATAAAGATCCCATGATAAATGGATATACCATAGCAACTTGAACCTTAGATTTTAACTCAGATGATTTTTCTTCCAGTTCTGCCAATCGGTTCAAGGTCATTTCGTAATCACCTGTCTGCTCTCCAACAGAAATAAGAGAAGGATATTGTTCGGGAAAAACTTCAGGATGCTTTTTCATGGATTCAGAAAGAGCGAGTCCTTCTGTAATATCAGCTTTCATTTGAATTACTACTTTCTTCAAATAGATATTCTCTGTTTGATCAATAATACTAGATAAGGATTTATCGAGAGGAATTCCAGCTCCCAGAAGTGTCCCCAATTGTTTAGAAAAAATTCCTACATCTTTTCTCGGAATTCTATAAAGCAGTTTCGAAAGAAGAGGAAATAGCTCTCTTTCTTGTTTCTCTCTGTCTTCTTGAATATTCTTAACATAAAGTCCTTGGGATTTTAACTTGGCTCTTGCACCTTGAATGTTATTGGCATTCTCTATTCCCTTAACTTCCTTGCCCTTTTTATTGAATGCAACGTAAGTAAATAGTGGCATTTTATGTTACCCGCAAAACTTCATCAGGAGTTGTTACTCCATCGATTATTTTTCTCATTCCATATTCTTTTAATACAGAAAGTCCTGTTGCCTTTGCTATTTCTAAAATTTTGTTAGAATCTGAGCCCTCTAGTATAACTTTTTTAATTTCTGGATTCATAACTAATAGTTCGTAGATTCCAGTTCTTCCTTTGTATCCAGTATTCATGCAAGAAGTGCAGCCCTTACCTTTATAAAGGACTCCACCTTTAAGGTCTTTTAATTTGATTCCTAGTGAATCAAGTTCCTTTTGCATAGGTTTATAACTTACTTTACAGTCTTTGCATATAACACGAACTAAACGCTGAGCCATGAATCCTAACACAGTTGAAGTAATTAAATAAGGTTCAATTCCCATATCGACCAGTCTTGTTACAGCAGAGGCAGCATCATTTGTGTGTAATGTGGAAAATACCAAGTGACCTGTAAGTGAGGCTTGGATTGCGATTCTAGCAGTTTCTTGGTCTCGAATCTCCCCCACCATCACAACATCTGGATCCTGACGAAGAATTGCTCTTAATCCAGTCGCAAAGGTTAATCCTATTTTTTCCTGCATTTGCATTTGCGAGATTCCATCGATTTGGTATTCAACTGGATCTTCGCAGGTAATAATATTTCTTTCTTCTGTGTTTAACTCACTGAGTGCCGAATATAAGGTTGTTGATTTACCAGATCCAGTTGGACCTGTAACTAAAATAATACCATGTGGTTTATAAATTAAATCACGAATCATTTTCTGAAAATCATCGTACAATCCCATAGTTCCCAAGGAATACTTTTGGTCTGTTTTATTTAAAACCCGCATTACAACTCTTTCCCCATATTGGCAGGGAATAAATGAAACCCGAATGTCTACATCCTTTCCTGCAAGTTTGAGTTTTATACGACCGTCTTGTGGTAGCCTGTTCTCTGCGATGTTAAGATTCGACATAATCTTAATTCTAGTTGAAATACCAGAGAGAAAAGATTTTGGGGGATTTAATACCTTATGTAAAATTCCATCTACACGATATCTTACAACTAGGGATTTTTCATAAGGTTCAATGTGAATATCAGAAGCTCTTTCTGAGACTGCTTGTGATAAAATTACATTCACCATTTTTATGATAGGTGCTTCATTGGATAGATCGAGATTATCATTTTCTAAATCTAAAATATCTCCAAAATCCCCATCCATCTCATCCATGAGTTCTTTTGTTTCAGAAGTGGTCGTATCATAATGAGCATGAATGATGCGCATTATTTCAGGCTCAGGAACTAAAATGAATTCAACTTTATAACCTTTTAGAAAGAATCTTACATCATCCATAGGATGCAGATCGGTCGGATCACAGAGAGCGATTTTTATGGTTTTTTTCTTTAGATCAAAAGGAACCAACCTACTCTTTTGAATGAGTTTATTCGGAACTAGTCGAAAGGCATCTTGGAATTCAGAGATTTCAATTTTTTCTTGGAAAGGGAGATTGTGAAGTTTAGCTAGAGATTTTAGAATATCGATCTCACCAGCAAGCCCTTTTTTCTGAAGGATATGAGTTAGTGGGATATTTGATTTAGATTGAGCCTTGAGTGCTTCTAATAAATCTTGTTCAGTTAGAATCCCATCCTCAATTAAGATATCTCCAAGAGTTTTCTTCATCGTAATCTTTTCTCGCGCTCTTTCTCTTCTCTTTCTTGTTCGATTTTCTTCTGAATTGTAATTCTGTCTGAGCTTGTTCTATCATTTAAGATATGTGGAGTTAAGAAAACCATGAGATTAGTCTTCTTCAATTGATTGGTAGTTCTTCGGAATAAATTTCCTATTAATGGAATCTCTCCCAAGATAGGAATCCTAGAAACTTTCTTTTGTTTATCGTTAGAAATAAGACCACCAATTACAATTGTCTGTATATTATCTACGACTATAGTTGTCTTGATATCTCGTTTATTAAATGTTGGGTTGCCACCGGTAGCCTCACTTGAAATACCAGCAACGTTCTTAATCTCTTGGTATAGGTCTAAGGTAATTTTATTATTTTTATTAATATGTGGTGTAAACTTTAGTTTAATTCCTGTTGGTCGGTATTCGAAGTTTGCAACCGTTACTGCATTATCACCACCAAGACCAGCATTTCTATTTTGGGTTCTAACTGGTACATCCTGACCAACATTTATTTCTGCTTCTTGGTTATCCAGAGTAAGAACCTGTGGAGCCGAGAGTACATTAAAGTTTTCATTGGTAGAATTTGCATTTAAAATACCAACAATCTGTTGGCTTCCCCGATTTAAAAATCCTAAGGAAAATCCAGACAGAGTGTTAACATTTGTAGGTCGACCATTTGCATCCAATACACCACCCTGTGCAGCCAAACCAGTATTGAACTGCGCATATGCTAATTCTCTATATCTCCAATCTATACCGAAATCATTTAAATCAGTTGAAGTTAATTCGACAATGAGAACTTCTAAGAGAACTTGTTTTCTGGCTTGGTCTAGAACCTTTATGATTTTTTGGATTTCCTGCCATTCTCTTTTCGTAGATGTTATGATAATAGAGTTAGATTCTTTATGAGCTACAGCTTTAATCTTTTCAATCTTCCCTGGAATTTTTTGCTTGGGTTGATTGTTCACTGGTTGTGGTGGAGCTGGTTTCCCATCAGCACCAACAGTAGCCGGAGCTGCTGGATCAGTTGTCGTCTCGTCTAATTCGGGTAAATCTAATTTAACTAAGATAGCTGCTAGTTTTTCCGCTTCGTTGTATTCTAATGTATAGATATGGATATCTCCAGCAGAACTAATTGCTCCAGGACCAGAAGTCGGAATTGGGTTGTCTAAATTGTTAACTAATTTCAACAATTTGTTGATATCAGCGGATGAACCTGAAAGTACAATCGTATTTGAATTTCTAGTAATAATTACATCAGTATCTTGCGAGGTTACTCTTTTTAGTATGGGTTCTAAATCTGCCCCAGACATATAATCTAAGGGAACAATTTGTGTTATGATTTTATTATCAGTAACATCTGTTTCGGAAATCAAATCCTTACCGACACGAACCGTTTGAGTCTTCGCAAGTGCATCTTTAATTTTAACAACTTTAACGATGTTATCTTCTTCAATAACTCCGAAACCTTGGGCTTCTAAAACGGATTTCATAAAGTTGTAAGCATCTTCAACGGGAATACGTTTCTGTGAAATGATGGTTATCTTTTTACCTTTGACACTGTCATCGATAAGTATGTTTTTCTTAATGATAGCACTCATTCCTAAAAGAAAATCTTTAAGTTCAGTATCTCGCCAATCAGCTGTAAAACTGCTTCCTTTTTTGTCTGAATTTTTCTCAGCAGGTGGAAGTTTCTTTGGTTTTCTAATAGTTTGTTTAGGTTCTTCTTTCGCTGTTTCAGTATTGTTTTCTTCGAGATTCTCAGATTCCTGAGAGAAAATTTCAAAGCAAAAAAGAATTAGAAGTATTCCAATAATTCTTTTTGTATCGATTTGTTTAAGCATGGCATTTAATTTCATTTTCATTCTCTTTAATTTCTAATTAAAAATTCATAAGTAATAATCTTTCCGCTTCTTTCTAAATCTACAGTGATTTTAGTTGCGGTTTTGACAGAAGACCAGATCTCTAGCATCTTTTCTGTATCATTCAATGGCATTCCATTCACTCTTTTAATTATATCTCCACCTCTAGCTCCAAGAGAGTAAAAAATATGAGATCTAGCAACTTGGTACAATTTGTAACCTTCGATCTTCCCGTCTACCAAATGAGGTCCAAATCTTGCATCCTTATAAATAACATTTGGATCTTTAAGCTTACGATTTACATCTTCTCTAGATAGTATCTTTTGAATTGTCTGTGAAGAGTTTAATGTAGTGCTTGTTTCTGCAGGAATTTTATCTTTGATTCTTTCTTTTGCCTTTGCGAGTGTCTCTCCGATCCATACCTTTAGACTTAATTTAGCTTTTTGAAGGATTATAAAATGCTGTTCAATAGAACGAACCTTAAAACCACCAATTTCTTCTCCAATTGCATATTCCTCTGTAATTCCCGATTTCTCGCGGATGGTCACACGAGCATAACTTCTGTCACCGCTAATTGTACCAGTTACAACCATTAGATCTACATCTGGATCTTCTGCAGCATCACCTGAAAGACTGCTATCACCAGATATTGTCCTTTCTTGACCAGGTTCATAGAATACTCCTCTAATGAGATTTCCCGATACAACTTCTTCATAGATACTTAATGATTTTATAACCTCTGATCTAGCTTGTCTAGATTTTAGTCCAGATTGAGTAGAACTGGGAGATGTGTTTAGAAAGACAATTAAAATCATTCTAACTAGATATGCAAGCGCATAGGTTAATAGTAGGACTACTGGAATAAGTGTTATGAATTTGTTATTTTGTAATCTGGATAGATAGAGGTTCATAAAGAGAAAAATAAACTGTTTCTACTGTAACAATCCAACAAGGAAAGCTATTGACAAGTAGAATTCTAAAGACCCGCAACCTCGGAGCTAGAGAGCTTTGTGATAACCTTTTGATAAGAATTTAAAGCATTTTGGGGATTAATCAGTTTTCCATTTTTGAAAACTTCAAAATGCAAATGAGCTCCCGTAGCAGTTCCAGTTCGTCCTACAGCAGCTATGACTCTGCCCATTTTAACTTTTTCCCCTACTTCAACGACAATCTTAGCACAATGTGCATAAACAGTCTTATACCCATTAGAATGAAGTAAAATAACGGTATTTCCATAGCCTCCATTATTTCCTGTAAAAACTACCTCACCATCTGCTGAAGCAACTACAGGAGTCCCAACTTTTGCCGCCATATCAAGCCCAGAATGAAAATTGCGGCTATATTTATTAAAAGGGTCTGATCTCCTACCAAATCTTGAGGAGATGCGGCTACCTGGAGCAGGATTGATGAAAATTCTTTTTGTCACAACCTTTTTGACACTTGCATTTCCTGTTACAACAGGAACTTCGAGAACTTCTCCAAGGCGGATCAAATCTGTTTTGAGACCATTTTGTTTCTTAATTTTATTTAAATCGGATTTATATTGCTTAGAAATCGCCATTAATGTGTCTTTAGGCTTTACAGTATGCTTCTTGATGACCTCGCCTCTCTCTCTAATGATTCTAGAAGAAACCAAGGTAGAAAAATTTAAATATTTCGGAAGATCTTCCATAGTGTTTTCTTCATCTGAGTCGGTGTTGGGAATGAATTTCCCTGATTTAAAAAGATGAGCAATTGAATGGTCAGTTGATCGAAAAATAGAGGAAGATTCTAAGGGCGCATATTGATTTAGCTCATCATTGTATTTTTCAAATGGATTAGCGGATAAAATTCCTGGTAAAATGGATAATAAAATCAGTAAAATAAGTGGCTTCACTTTATTCCTATCGACATGCCTATTAAGAGAACTTAAATCATACTTCTTCATATTGTTTCTATAAGTAGATAATCTTATTTAACTCTAAGATTAAATATTGGATTAAATTCACTTTCTATTAGGTTTTTTGGAAGGATCGTATATGTCAAATTTTTCTGCAATAATTGACTCAATTTCGTCGAAATTTAATTCTCTTTGTTCATAATCATCATTAATCTTATAGATTGCCATTCTTCCGATTGCATATTCCCTAGATTCTGTTGCTGGAATGCATTTTACTTTGAGCAAGGAAGGAGTTGATTCAATGTAGAGTTTCACATATGTCCCTTTCTTAAGAACCTCGTTATTCGCAGATTTGATTTCTTCCTTGAGGATATAAGTCTTATCAGCGATGGAATCATTGAATTCTTTGGATTTCTCTTTGGGAACCAGTCTAGTCGAGCAATCTATAAAAATACAGAAACAAGATAAATATATGATTCTTAAGATTACGGAATACATTTCCTTAAAGAAAGATTAAAAACTTTTTTAGGCAAGGTTTTTTTTACTGTTCTGTATTTTTTTGGAATTAATTTCTCTAAATCATTCTTTTGCGACAAACTATCTTTGAGGATTTATGAAAGGAAAATATGCCTTAGTGCACACATTTGCAAATATAGGAAATACCATTCAGCCTATACGTGTTGAAATTTATTTGAGACGTGGTATTCCAGGATTCCAAGTTGTTGGACTAGCTGGACGAAATATACGAGAGTCAAAGGATAGAATCCGAGCTGCTATCGAATCCTCTGGTTTTGAATATCCATTTCAAAATATAACTATAAATTTAAGTCCTTCTAGTAAAAAAAAGGAAGGCTCCCAATTTGATCTTACAATAGCAGTTGGTATTCTTCTTGCTTCGCAACAGTTAGATTTTTCTGATTATGGAAATCTTTTCTTGATAGGAGAACTAGCATTAAATGGAGATATATTACCTGTATCAAATATAGCTAAACTTCTATCCAATCCTTTACCTTTGAATTCTTCTCTACTTATTCCTAAAAATAACTTTGAAGAAATTTCTATATTCGAAACATCTTTAAAATTCATAGCCTTAGATAAACTTTCAGATCTAAGAGATAAAAATTCATTACAAGAGGAAACTAAGTCTAAAATTTTTTATACTGGTAATGAGTGTCAAATTGAAGTGGGTATTGATTCTAAATATAAGCCGATTAAAAATAAAACCTTATACCTTTATTCTGGTCAAAAACTCGCCTTTGAAGCTATGCTCTACGCGCTAATGGGACACCATCATTTACTCATTACAGGAATTCCTGGATCTGGAAAAACAATGATGGCAGAACTTGCAGATCAATTACAAAGTAAACCTAGTGCTGAAGAGTGGAAAGAAATTTATGTATTGAATCAACAATACCAATCTCTTGACCCTAGAATTCCATTGAGACCATTTCGCATGCCTCATCATTCAATTACTGCCAACGGACTATTAGGAGGTGGAAGCAAGCTTCAGATTGGTGAGATATCCTTAGCTCATAGAGGTATACTTGTATTGGATGAGTTTGGTGAAATTAAATCAAGTATTTTGCAGAATCTAAGAGAACCAATGGAGAAAGGCAATATCGAACTTCATAGAAATTCTCAATGGGCTGAATTCCCTACTCGTTTTCAAATGATAGCTTTATCAAATCTATGTCCATGTGGAAATTTCAATTCGCGCATAACTTTATGCATCTGCAAGAAAGATCAAATAAGAAACTACCTTTCTAAAATATCAGGTCCCATTTTAGAAAGGTTCGATATCATCACTGAAATTCATAAAACTAATACTGATTATGATAATAAAATAAGAAATGAAACTGAAATTTCTTTACTAGAAGTTCGAGACAAAATACAAAATGTCCGAGAAATTCAATGGGAACGTTTCAAGGATAAGAAGATATATAACAATTCTGAAATTCCATCAGATGAAATTTTTAACTACTTAGAATGGAACTCAAAAGATGAGCAAGAATTTAGTAATAGAGTTAAATATTTCAATTTTAGTTTTAGGGAAAAACTGAAAATACTTAGAGTGGCTAGAACGATTGCAGATTCAAAATCTAAGGGAAAAGTTGAAGATGAAGATTTAACTATTGCTATAGGTCTACGAGAAGGAAGTAAAACAATCAAATTTCTCGCAGCCTAAAATTCATTTAATTACTTGCTAATAAAATGTAGTAACTCGACAGCAATTTTATCAATAGCAAAATCCATATAATTTGGGTCTAATATCCTTTTCTTATAAGATTCTGATTTCTTTATAATTTTAGAAGATTGTCCAGATTTTCTGAGCATAACTGGATCAGGTCCAAATCCTGTTGATTCGGCTAAGTTTCCTTGGATGGATAATTTTTTCATTGTTTTACTTCCTTGTAAATGCATTGACTCTTCCGTGAGTCACATTTTAACAAATCGGCGTCTTATGTGATGAACTTAAAAAAACTAATTTGAGAGATGAGAATAAAAATTTACTTTACTTTTTTCATCAACTGCTATGAGACAAAATGATACAGCAAAGGAACCAAACTGTGTATTATTCAAGAGATAGCTCTGTAGAACAGATTGCATCTTTAAAAGTTTGGCTTTAGTCATTGTTAAATAAGGATGAAAGTCTTCTTCTATCACCCTGCGGTATTTCACTTCTATAGCGTAGAGGACTTCGTCTTTGATTGCGATTATGTCTAGTTCCCCAAGTTTTATTCGGAAATTTCTTTCTAATATTCGGTAATTCTGAGTGATTAAAAATTCGACTGCCGTATCTTCTCCGAATTTTCCTTTAACTATATTCAAATAGTAAAATCCTTAAATGGATACTTTGGCGTCGACTGGTTTTGTTATATAAAGTTGTAAATCTGTTCCTAAATTCGAAAACTGAAGAGTTTTTACTTTTTCTCCATTTGATTCTTTTATGATTCTGACCGAAGGTCGAATTGGCTTATCTTTGTTGACATCTAATACCATTGCAATTCTACCATCTGATAATTCGACATACGAACCAAGTGGATACATTGATTGTATATTTAAAAATAGCCTAACCATTTTTAAATCAAACTTTGTTACCATTTCTCCAATCATTTTTTTGATTGCCTCATGGGGAAGTAAAGCCTGTCTCTGTGGTCTTTTCGAGATTAAAGACGAATAATTATCTGCTATAGAATATATTCTTGCGAATTCTTCAATGGAGTTCCCACTTATTTTCTGAGGATAACCACTTCCATCAAAATTCTCATGATGTTGTAAACAAACAACAGCTAGAGTGTTTTTAAGTTTGATTCTTTGAGTGAGAACTTGGTAACCCACAAGAGTATGTTTATAAATTACTTTTTTTTCTGCTTCATCTAAGGGACCCGTCTTCTCAGATATATTATTTGGAACAAGCAACATTCCGATATCGGCCATAAGCGAGGCAAGAGCTAAATCAATTAATTTTGGACGGGAATAGTCCATGTTCATTCCAATAACTACAGCAAAAAAAGTGGAGTTAACTACTTGGTGGTAGAGATAATTATTATTTTGATGGAAAGAGTTTAAATAAACAGAGATTTGTGAGTTGTTTTTTACATAATCACAGATTTTTTCCGCAACGTCGCGAAACTCGCGTATCTCGATGGATTTGCCATCTGCTATAATTTTATATGACTTTTTTACAATTTCTAAAGCACTAGAATATATCGTATCAAATTCAAATCGATTGTGAATGATTTTATCATAAAAGACCTTCAGTCTGAGCGCATCTTCATTTTGATCTAAGAATGGTAGTTTATCATCTGAAAATTTATTTGCATTTTCAGCAATTGCTTCTTCAATTTTATTTCCATCAGAATAGACTTCTTTGATTCCAAATTTGGTAAGTCTTTCTAGATCAGCTACTGAAATAGGAGAATTAGAGCTTATAAATACCGTATCGGGATCTAAATAGACGGGTTTAGAAAATCTATCCCCTTTTCTAAGACTTGATACTTCTATTTTTTTCATTTTGGATTCTACTCGCTCTTACCTTTTTTTTCTTGTTCCCAGAGATATCTGAATACTACGGAAACTGCCTTATATAGATTATCGGGAATTTCCACCCCCAAACCTAATCTAGATAGTGATTCTGCCAAGCTTTTATCTTCTATAATCTGAACATCTTTTCGCTCTGCAATCTGTAGAATTCGTTCGGCTAGGGTTCCTTCCCCCTTTGCAACAAGACGAGGCGCATTATCGGCTGTAGGAAGGAATCTCAGTGCTACAGCCTTTTTCAAGCTAACCAGCCTTTAGATTCTTGAAAGTAACTTCTTGAGTTGAATTCTACAAGTATAGATTGTGGAAGAATTCCTTCCTCAGTAAAATATTTTTTAAGATTTTGAATTTTATCTAAAAACATCTCATAAAATTCAGAAGTCTCGAATTGTGAATGAAGATTCCAGCTTTTACCATTTTTAGAAAAAGAAAAAAGAAAACGAGCCTTACTATAAGAATTTGAGTTGTATTCTAATAAAAATGCCTTACTAAATTCTTCAGAAGTAAAATAACCTTCAGCATTTGAATTTTCCCAATTCCAATTGAACATCTCTACATTTTTAGACCAAGGAAAGAAAGAAAAAAGTTGATTTAACATTTTAATTACTTTATCCTCTGCTAATTCTCTGTGTTCGTGATTAGTTAGAACTTGTTCAATGGTTTCCTTGATTCCTTTTTCATGAATATCTCTAGTATTATTAGTATTAATTGGTAACGTTATTTCATCTTTAGATTCAGAATTAGCCATTTGAAGTAGAATTTTTCTTTGCAGAATAGACCATTGTATATTTTTACCATCAGTTTTTTCCAATAAAATAGATTCATTAGCAAAAAGTTTGGTTGTGATTTTGGCTTCTAATATCTTAGATTGGATCAGAAGTTTCGCATAATCACCAGCTTGGTAGTTTTTGGAAATTTCTGCCAAAACTCGATTTTCTTTTGAAATTAAATTTTCAGATTGAGACTTTAACTCGACAAAATGTAATTTAGCAGATCTTTGGGTAGGCTGAGGTTTCATGAATCGAGAATATTTTTACAATAGCTTATTCTATGAATCTTGGATAGCCCTTTTTTTCGGATAGCATCACAATGCTTTTGAGTTCCATATCCCATATTTTTTTCAAATTCATAACCAGATATTTTCCTGCTATAAACTTCCATTATACGGTCTCTTGCTACTTTGGCTAATATAGATGCAGCTGCAACAGAAACAACAGAGTTGTCTGCCTTAGGAATAGAAATATAATTAGGAATATTCTTCCAGATTATAGATTGGTTTAATTTATAATTACCATCTAGTATGAAAAAGCAATCTTCTGCTTGTAATTTTGTTATAGCCTTACCAAGTGCATAAAATATGGCCTGATTGATATTCCACTTTTCAATAAATTTTGGACTTACAGATTGAATGATCCATTTTTCTGAAACTTCTTGAATTTCAGGAAATAATTCCATTCGTTTTTTTGCTGAAATCTTTTTAGAATCAGCTATGCCTTTGAGTAATTCGCCCTTGTGAATCTGTGTTAGAGTTTTTTCTGAAAAGGAAACTATTGCTATAGTAACTGGACCTGCGAGCGGACCTCTTCCTGCCTCATCAAATCCAAAGACTGCCGGAAAATGAAAAAACTCCGATTCTTTGTAGGAAAAGGAGTTCATTTCAGTAATTTTAGTTTAATTCTTAAAGAAAATTAAGCTGTAGCTTCTTCGGCTGGCTTTTCAGCGGCAGCCTTAGCTATTGCAGCATTTTCCTTAACTTTATCTTCATGAAGTTTTCTTTCTTTAGCGACGATAGCCTGTCCGCCTTTCTTTTCTTTGATTCTAGCTTCTTTACCGAATTTATCTCTAAGATAGAAAAGTTTAGCTCTTCTAACTTTACCTTTACGTATAAGTTCAATGCGAGCAATTTTTGGTGAATGAACCGGGAAAATTCTTTCCACTCCAACATCATAAGAAATTCTTCTTACAGTGAAAGTCTTAGAGTAACCTTTGTTACTAATTGAAATGACAACACCCTCATAAGCCTGAATTCTTTCTTTACCAGACTCAACAATTCTGTAGTATACTTTAACTGTGTCACCAATTTCAAAATTGATTTCGTTTTTTTGTTCACTCTCAAGAGCTTTTGTAATTGCTTGGTTCATATTCTTCCTATCCAGTTAATTCAATAATTACTTTTTCTTGCGGTTGGCTTCCCGCCATAAATCAATCTCTTTATGATTGCCGTCCGTTAGCACATCTGGAACTTTCCAACCCATGAAATCTCTTGGTTTTGTGTACTGAGGATACTCTAAAACGTCGGATTCATTATGGGATTCTTCTAAAAGACTGGAAATCTTTCCTAGATAGCCCGGAATCAATCGTGAAATACAGTCAGCAATGCAAATAGCTGCAATATCACCCGATGAAATTACATAATTTCCAAGAGCCACTTCCCTGTCAATTAAGTGTTCACTAACCCTTCCATCGATTCCTTCATAATAACCAGATAAAAAGGTTATTGGCTCATTGAATTGAGCAAATTCACTTGCTAATTCTTGGCTCCAAGTCTCACCACTAGCAGATAGCATGACAACCTTCCCTTTCTGATCCCCTAAGGATTCCAGAGCCCTGTAGATGGGACCGATTTGAAGTAGCATTCCAGGTCCGCCACCATAGATAGTATCATCGATTCTATTGTGCTTATTTCCAGCAAAATCTCTTAATTGAATCGTATTGACTTCAATTACATTTTTTTCCAAAGCTTTTCCAGGAACCCCTGTCTTAAAGAACGCATCTATTCTTTCTGGAAACAAGGTGATAAAATTAAATTTCAATCCAACTCTCCCAGTCTTTCACAACCAAGAAATTTTTAGATAGATTTACCTCACCTACCCAAACACTTAAAAAAGGGATAAGAATCTTTCGTTCTAGATTAGAACAAATTAAAATAAAATGCGCAGGTGTTTCTGTAATTTCAGTAACTTTGAATCCAGTGGCTTGATTCTTCTCATCATAAACTTCTAAATTTTCCAACTGAAAAATGTAAAACTCATTTTCTAGAAGAGATTCAGAAGCAACCAAAGATTGATCAATTTGGATATCGGCAGATCTCCAGTCATCCCAATACTCAGGAATTTTGACAGCATCAACAGAAATTAAAATATAATTTGGTTTAATTTCAAATTTAGATATTGTTAGTATTTTTTTTTGGTTATTTTTAGTTAATTGAACTGATAGAGGTGTTGTTAGGTTATTCCAAGAATCACCAAAATTTTTAACCTTAGCCCATCCATGAATTCCATGAGATGAGGCTATGGTGCCTATTGTAATAAGTTTGTTTTCTTGGGAGGGATTAATCGAGGATTTCGAGTTGGGTATTTCTACCCTGTTTGATAGAGGCTGCTTGGAGAATGATTCTGAGTGCTTTAGCAATTCTTCCATTCTTTCCAATTACCTTACCAATATCCTTTTGAGCAACAGTCAATTCAAGAATGTTCGTCTCATTTCCTTCAACTTCACGAATCTGAATCTCTTCAGGTTCATCAACCAAAGAAGTTGTGATATAACGAATCAATGGTTCCATAAGGATATTATCCTGCAACGTTTCCAAGAATTCCTTGGGTTTTTAAGATATACCGAACAGTCTCTGTTGGTTGTGCACCTTTTTTCAGCCAATCTTTTGCTTTATTTTCATCAATAGTAGATTGCTTAGTTCCACCTAGTGTTGGGTGGTAGTGTCCGATTAATTCAATGAATCTTCCATCACGTGGTGAACGAGAATCAGCCGCTACAATTCTATAATGTGGGTCGTTCTTTGATCCTGTTCTTTGTAGTCTTAATTTTACCAATGGATTTCCCTATAAGTCCTTTTTTTTACCATAAAATCAAAATTCCGATCTCTGTCAAGAAATCAGTAGGTTTAGTATCGTTTAAGTGGATACTGATTTTGCGATTTCTTTCAATTTCTTTCCGTTTTCGGAAGGATTTCCTACTTTAAATAAACCCGCACCAACAACACAGATATCCGCACCAGCTTCAGCTATGGATCGAATGTTGGTCTCATTGACTCCGCCATCTACTTCAATAGCAATCTTATACCCTGAAGTGAGATCTTTGGCTTCTTTGATTTTGTCCAAACCACCTTGGATGAACTTCTGACCGTAAAATCCTGGATCGACAGTCATTATGAGTATCAAATCGATATATGGCAGTAAGTATTTCAAGGAGGATACAGGAGTCATAGGGTTGATGCTAACTCCTACTTTTGCATTTGCTTTCCTTATCTCATCCGATAATCGGACTCCAAAGTTTGTTGTTTCTTGGTGAAATGTTACATAGCTTGGATTGAATTCCAAGTATTTTCGAAAATGATCTTCTGGCTTGGATACCATCAAGTGGACATCTAAGGGAATCTTAGTTAGTTGGGAAACTTCACCAGTTATTGCTTCACCGAAGGAAATTTGTGGCACATAATTACCATCCATGACATCCATGTGTATGTAATCGATGCTTGATTCTTGAAAATCAGGAAGTATATTTGCGAGTTGAGTTAGTTTAGTTGCGAGTATGGATGCAGAGATTTTCATTAATTTGGAATTGAAACCTTAAATTTAAATTTTTTATCTATTTCTTTGTCGGTAGTTTGGACTTTAGCTAGTATATCACCTTTTCGATAGAAAGCAAAATTCATCATTTGGCCTTCTTTCCAGGGTTGAGATATGATTAGATCCATTGTCTTTGCTTCTGTTTCATAATCTTCTAAAAATACGTTGTAAACGCCGTCATCATCTACTTCCCACTCTACAAATTCATAACCACCAATTAGTGAGTTGCCTTTAGGAGCTCGATTCACAATAATCGAGGCTAAGCTCGATTCCTTTTGAACAGATTGAACTAAGCCTGATTCAGATCTCAATTTTGTATCAGCAAAACTTTGTATCTTCCAAGGAAATTTTTGACGATTCAAGGATTGGATTACAAAAGGAATTGGTTGATTTAAGAAGGATTGGTCAGTTTTTTCCTTCTTTGTTTTAGGTTCTGTTACCAAAAGGTAGATTTTTTCCCCAGAATTCGTGATTTTTCCCGCTTCAGGAATTTGATCAATAACTGAGTCATTTGCTTCATCATCTGTAGCTTCTATATAAGTTATCCCACCGATAGAGATTGGGACGTATATTTCATTGGATAGAACCTTTTCCAATGTTTCCTTAGCTCTCGTTAAACTTTGCCCTACTAGATTGGGAATTTCAACTCTATCATAACCTTGGTTAACTGTAAGGTATACATGAGAACCTGCCTCAATACTTTTGCCAGGAGAAACCGATTGCGAAATTATTTCGCCTTCATTTTTTTCAGGAATTCGAATCTCTTCTAAATTGACCTTAAGTCTAAGTCTGAGTAGTTCATTATGTACATTGGTATAATTCTTACCTACTAGATTTGGCATAGTCGTTTCATGTGGATTCTTGGTTCGAACCAAGATCACTAAAAATGCACCTAAGAAAAATACGACCAAGCCTAGGGTGATAAATAATACATATCCACGTAGTTCAAGTATCTTCAATTGAATTTCTCACTTTCTAACGGCTTATTGCCGTTGATAAAATCTATTATTGACATAGGTTTCTTTCCTTCTGGATGAACCTTTGTGATAGCTATCATTTTTTTATCCCCACAGAATACGAAAAGAGATTTTTTATTGGGAAGGTAGATGGTTCCTGGTTTTTCCGATGGTAGGAGCTCAGTAGTTTCTTCACTAGGTAGAATGGATTCTAGGATTAGTATTTTTTTCCCTTTAAAATCTGTATAAGCATAAGGATTTGGGTTCAAGGCACGAATTTGATTGTGGATTTCAAATGCTGTTTTATTCCAGTCTATGATTCTATCTTCTGGTTTGATCTTCTTGCAAAAGCTTGCGAGCGAATGATCTTGAGGCTGGGAGGGAAATCCTTCCTTATGGTATTCTAAGAGAGACAATAGTGCAGCTAGTCCCTCTTCTGTGATTTTATCTAAAATCTGACCAGATGTATCATTGATGCCAATGGGAAATTCTTTTTTGATAATAATATCACCTGAGTCTACCTCCTTCGCTAAAAATTGAATCGTTAGTCCACCAATTGAATCTCCATTTAAAATAGAAGTTTGAACAGGAGATGCACCTCGGTATTTAGGAAGTAAACTTCCATGTATATTGATACTTCCTAATTTTGGAATTTTATAAATTTCTTCTGGAATGATTGAGCCATACGCATAAACAAGATGTAAATCACATTCAATAGATTTTAATTGCGATTGAAGATCTGAATCTTTTAAGCTATTTGGTTGGAATACTGTTATATTTTTTGATAGAGCGTATTCTTTTATTTCGCTTGGAACTGGACTTCTATTTCGTCCCTTCGGCTTATCGGGATTAGTTACTATAAAAACTATCTCATGTTCTGATTCAGCTAATTCTTTTAGTAGGTCCAGTGCATGTTTGGGTGTTCCAAAATATCCTATTTTCATTTATTCCTCCTGTATTTTGTTAATAAATTATTTTAAATCAATCTTTTTCAAATTAAATCCAAAGGATCAAAATCTATTTCTAGATATACTTTTGAATTAGCCTTCCACTTGCTTTGAATTATTTTTACTAGTTCTCTAGTTTTTTCATGAGTAGCAGTTTTGATTAGAATATGATTTCTAAAGTATTTATCCATTTTATAAAAAGGACAAGGAGAAGGACCCAAAACTGTTAAGCTTGTGTCCATATGAGTTTTGATAATCTCAGCGATAGTCGTGATTTCTTTATTTGAAAGCTCTTCTTCTGTTGATCGAATAACGAGTCTTAGTAATTTTACAAAAGGAGGTAGATTCATTTCTCTTCGAAATTGAATTTCATCCTGGTAAAATCCATCATAGTCTTGGTTCACTGCTTTTATAAGCACTGGATGTTTGGGGTCATGTGCTTCAATTAGAACGATTCCTTTCTTAGAACTTCTGCCTGCGCGTCCAGCAACCTGAGTGAGTAAAGAAAATACTCTTTCATTAGCGCGAAAATCTGGAATCCCGAGTCCTTGGTTAGCATTGATTACACCAACTAAGGTTACATTGGGAACATCTAAGCCTTTTGCAATCATTTGAGTTCCAGTTAGGATATCTAATTCTCCATTGTATAAACGTGTAAGAATTCCATTTAAAATACTGTGGTTTTTAGAAGTATCCTGATCTAGGCGTTCTATCTTTGTATCAGGAATTGCTGTTAGTAAGAATTCTTCAAGCTTTTGGGTTCCGGAGCCAATTAATTCTAGTTTTTTATGTTGGGTTTTTAATTTTTCAAAAGATTCTTTATAGCCACAAATATGGCATTGGACTATTCCATTTTTATGATAGCATAGATTAGTTGAGCAATTGGGACAACCTAATGTTTTGTTTTCGTCTGAAGAGTAAACAAATGGTGCATAACCCCTTCTATTTAAAAGTAGTATCGTCTGCTCTTTTTTGGCTGATTGTTGTTTAATTGCTTGTAATAATTCAAAGCCAACAGCTCCTTCGGACTCTTTTTTTTGTATTAATTTAACAAGCGGTAGATTTGACGATGTAACAGCTCGATTCTTTAATTCGTAGAATTTTATTTTATTTTTTTTAGCTAAATAAAATGTCTCTATTGATGGTGTTGCAGAACCCAAAACCATCATTCCTTGGGATTTTGTTATTCTATAATGTGCAATTTGTTTCGTATGGTATCTTGGACTTGAATTTTCCTTGTAAGATGAATCATGCTCTTCATCAATAATCACCAAACCAAGATTTGATACAGGTGCGAAAACAGCTGATCTAGTTCCTACAGCAATCCTTTTATCACCTTTTAACAGTCCTTGGTAGGCTCTAAACCTCTGAGATGTCTTTAAAGCAGAATGTAGTAAAGCTAAATCTTTAGGAAAAATTGTCTCCAGTTTTTTCAAAATATGATAAGTAAGTGTTATTTCTGGAACAAGAAAAATAATGGATCGATCTGTTTTTTGTAAAATTTCCCGCATCAAATGAATGTAAATTTCTGTTTTGCCCGAACCAGTAATTCCATAGATCAAATGCGTAGAGGCGGTTTTCCCAAATTCAGCAATAATATTCTGGTAAGCATGATTCTGTTCATTATTCAACTCTTTAAATGAAGCATCTACATCTACTATAGGCTCTTCTTCTCGAATCAATCTGCGTCCTTGAGGAATCATTCGAAACAAAGATTCACCAAGTCCAGCAAGGTAGGTAGACTGCATCCAATTGGCAAGATCCCATTGATCTTCATTGATTATAGGTGAAGCATCTACTAATTTTATGACAGGTTTAATTTTGAAATTAGGTTCGTTGCTATGAATTCCACTTATAATACCAGTTAATTTTTTATTTCTAACTTCAACTTCTACTCTTGCACCTCTTTTTGCATTAGAATATTTATCTGGCAAAAGATATGTAAGTATTTCATTATTCATAGGCAGATCTACAACTACATCTGCATACGAAATCACTAAAGTTCTCCTGTTAGTTTAACAAGTTTCTGAATATGTTCTTTCATTTCAGAAAAGATTTTATTAAAATCAGAGTCGGATTTATTTTTGGCAAATGCAAGCGCTTCAGGTGAACGAGTTATTAAAAATGGAATTTTGATTTGATTAGTAAAATTCCAATTCATAACTTTGCCTTGATTTTTTTTACAGAAATCAGCTTCCCACCTAAGGACTGCAGATGAACCTAAAACTAAAATTGCTTTAATTCCTTCTTTTGTGATTGTCTCCAGGATTTGCGAATCGCATTCTTCACTGCGCTGCTTCCATTGCTCTGGAGAACTCTTTTGATTGAAATGGCAACCTGGATACTCTTGGTAAAAAAATTCTTCATAATTTTCTTTGATACTATCGAGGATTATATCACCAAATAATGATTCTATTTCTTGAGTTCTAAATATTATTTTGTTAGATCTTTTTGCAAAAGCTGCTGATTTCAAACGCGAATTTCCTGAATAGTGAAGTATCAATAATTTTTTTCGGCCTCGCTGAAGAAATGAACGTATGCCCCTTTCTCTATCTATACATCTTTTACAAGAAAAGTTTCTTGTTAAGTAGTGATCAACTGCAACGACTTCGCCCTCAGGATTGAGAATTGTTTTATCTGGTAAATGGAAATGATCTTTGGCAATAGGTTTAAATACGAAAGGAATTTCACCTGGAAAGGGTTCTGTTTTGAAATTATGAATTGGTAGGTTTTCGTTATTTAATAAAAAATAACTATCCCTCAAAATGGATTCTAATTGATTTAAACGTGATTTATATTCAATTGATTTCATTTCAATCCGAGAAACTCTCAATAGGAATATTTAGATTTTTTATTTTACGATATAAATGTGTTCTTTCTATACCTAATATCTTGCTAGCTTTAGTTACATTTCCTTCACATGTTTGCAATGTCTTAAAAATATATTGCCTTTCAAATTCGTCCTTAGCCGACTTTAAATCTCCTTTTGCGATCATTTCGTTCGCCTTCTTAAAACCAACTAAAGATTCTTTTACATCTTTGCTTGTTATGTTTTCAGTAGGAACCATTATAGAAAGTCTTTCTATAACATTTTTTAGTTCTCTAATATTTCCAGGCCAAAAATGATTTACTAAAACTGTTATTGCTTCATTTTCTAATATTTTAGAAGAAAGATTATTTTCTGTTATAGACTTTTTTAAATAATGCTCAACTAGAATTGGGATATCTTGTTTTCTTTCTCTTAAGGGAGGAAGATTTATAGGAATTACATTTAAGCGGTAGTATAGATCTTCTCTAAATTTTCCCTCCTTAATAGCATCTTCAACTGGAATATTTGTTGCAGCAATCACTCTAACATCAACCGTAATTGTCTCGGTGCCACCAACTCTTTCAAATCTTTGCTCTTGTAATACTCTTAGAACTTTTGCTTGTGTTGCAAGGGACATGTCACAGATCTCATCTAAGAAAATAGTTCCTTGGTTTGCAAGTTCAAAGCGTCCGATTTTTCTATCAATCGCTCCTGTGAAAGCTCCTTTCTCATGACCAAATAATTCTGATTCTATGAGTTCTTCAGGTATAGCCGCACAATTTAATTCAACAAAATTTTGATCTTTTCGTTTTGAATTTTTAAAAATAGCTTTAGCAACTAATTCCTTGCCCGTACCGTTTTCACCATAAATAAAAACACGAGCGTTAGTCGAGGCTGCTTGTGAAATTGCAAATTTAACTTTTTTAATACCAGATGATTCTCCTAAGATTTCGTCAAACTCAAGTGTAAATCCAGGAATATCGTTGCTGTCTTTCTTTTGAACTGCCAAATCAATTGTTGACAATACTTTTTCAATCGAAAGTGGCTTTTCTAGAAAATCCACAGCTCCTTTTTTTGTAGCATTTACAGCTAGTTCAATAGTAGCATGACCAGAAATCATTAGAACTGGTATAGTTGGATAAATTTTTCTGCATTCATCAAGTAATTGAAGACCATCATCTTTACCGATCCATACATCTAACATAATAAGGTCAGGACGATCCTTTTGCAAAGACTTTATAAGTGACTTCCCTGTGGCAAAATCTTCAACAGTATGTTCCTCATCTTCTAAAATTGCCTTTAAGGATTTTCGAATATCTTTTTCATCATCACAAATAAATATTTTCACTATATCGCCTCAGATAAACTCAATGGTAATTGAATAATAAATTTACAACCACCCAATAGTGAGTCTTCCACTAAGATATGTCCATGATGATCAATGATTGTTTTTTGAACAATAGCAAGTCCAATTCCTGAACCATGTTTTTCTTTTGTAGAGTAATAGGGTTCGAATACTTTTTTCTTTAACTCTGGAGTAAGCCCAGGACCAGAATCTTCAATGGTAATCGACACTATTCTTCTCATTACTTTTCGATCTAATTTTGAAGATACAACAATTTTTTGTTTCGAAATATCTTCATTAGATTCTTCGATTGCCTCAACTGCATTTTTTATTAGATTGTTAATTACTCCTAAAAATAATCTTCGATCTAAAAATACCTCTGGTAAGGAAGAATTAAATTTCGATTGGATTTGGATATCAGTTGATTCTTGGAATAGACGAATAGATTCCTCTAGAATTGGGTTTAATTTTTGGTTAATTAAAGTTGGAACTGGCATCCTAGCAAATTCTGAAAACTCTTTAACTAAATGTTCTAAAACCCTTACCTGATTGATTATAGTCTCAGTTGAATCTAAAATAATCTCTTTTAATTTGTCTGGATTAGTATTAGAAATATATTTTTTTCTAATTCTTTCAGTAGATAATAAGATCGGAGTAAGTGGATTTTTAATTTCATGAGCCATTCTTTGAGCAACTTCTTTCCATGCGGCAACTCTTTGAATATGCATTAATTCTTCATTCTTAGATTTTAAATCCTTAACCATTTGATTGAATGAAGCAATTAAGATTCCCATTTCTCCTTCTTCTTTTAAGTTTAAAGTTACATTTTGGTCACCAGATGATACTTTTTGTGTAGCATTCGCCAAAGTAATTATGGGATTAGAAATATTTCTAGCAAAAATAAATGAGAAAAATACTGAAAAAGCAAACATGAAAACTGAAAAAATTCCTATCGCCAAGCGAGCACTAGATGGAATTTTTTCTTTCCAAAGATTTAAAGCTTCATATGAATTTCTAATGGATACTATATTGTATACGTGTTGTGTGTTATTAAGGTGTATTTTTTTGCCAATTAGTATATATCCTTTTGGATTCCAATCTAATTTAAAAAGAACAAGAATTTTATCATTTTTGTATAGAGTATAGTTTGGTATTTCTGAGTATTCATTCCTTATAAAATTATTAGAAGGTATTTTTTCCTTTAATGCAGTTGTTTCTAAAATTGATTTTCCTTTAGGATCAAATAATCCAATATAATAATTTACATAATCCATAATATCTAAAGTAATAGCTTTTTTTAAAAATTCTTCTTCTGAAAAATTACGATTATTCATCCAATCTTTAAGAATTCGAACTTTTTGTTCTAATTCTATTCTATCATCTAGCTCTTCTTTTTTTATTATTTCCATACTTGAGTTTAAAGCATTAGTGATATCTATTCTATAAAGGGTTTCTATCATTTTACCTGTTAAATTTGATGAAAGAATAAAAATAGGAATTGAAGGCAATAAAGCAACAAAAAGAAAGGCGAGTGTCAATCGATAACGAATTGAACTACGGATTTTCCCAGTTTCTTTATTTCTCTTGTTTCTGTATATGTAAGATACGCTAACAGAAAGTATAAAAAATGGAAGAATGAAGATAATATAAGTATCTAATTTATTTAAAATTTGGATTTCTTCTCGACCTGAGAAATAAAAAAATTCTGCAAAAAAAATTCCTATTAGTATACTAAATGAAAAAACGAAAAAATCTCTTACGTAATATCGCAGTTCTTCATTTTTAATAATTTTAAATTTTAACATTCTTAAACTACAAAATTAGTTTCTACTAATTCAGCGAGTTTCTCTATAGCCTCTTCTTCTTTATCACCCTCAGCTATAATTGTAAATTCGGCTCCTGGTCCTAAAGCTAACATCATTAAGCCTAAAATTGATTTCCCATTTACAGTTACTTGATCTCTAACAACAGAAATCTCACAAGGAAAGAGCGAAGCTATCTTTACAAAAACAGATGCTGGTCTAGCATGTAATCCGTTACTATCAGAATTAATTTTTGCCAGGTGTTGTTTCAATTTGACTCTGTTTTATATACTGTGTTAATTTTTTATTGAATTCTTGAGCAGAATTCTTTCCCATTTTCTTTAAGCGCTGATTCATTGCAGCAGTTTCAACTATAATTGGTATATTTCTTCCTGGTTTCACTGGTAGCTCAATAAATGGAATTTGTAAACCAAGAATTTCTTCTGTAAGATTATCAATTCCCGTTCTGTCAAATTCTAAAGTATCATCCCAGTCTTTCAAATTAATTATTAATTCAATGATCTTATGATCTCTAACTGAACCTACTCCAAAAATATCTTTGATATTAATAATTCCCATTCCTCTAATTTCCATATGGTGGCGCAGTAAATCTGAACAGGATCCAATTAAATAGCTTTCAGAGAGACGACGAATTTCTACCATATCATCTGCAACAAGTCTATGTCCTCTTTCAATTAATTCAAGAGCTGTTTCACTTTTCCCAACACCAGACTTTCCAGTTAATAAAATACCAATTCCATACACTTCAATTAATACTCCATGTCGAACAGTTCTTGGAGCTAAGGAACGGTCTAGAATCTGTGATATTAGGGTAATAAATTTATGCGTAGATATCTTAGATATAAACAAAGGTATATCTTTACTGATACACATTTCCACAAAGATAGGAGATGGAGGATTACCATGCGTGAATACTATACAATTAAGATGATAGGAAAAAAATAATTCTGAGATATGCTTTAATTGAGTTTCATCAAGGGAATTTAAATAAGCCCATTCTCCTTTTCCAAAAACTTGGATTCTATCATGAGCAAAAAAATCAAAAAATCCTGTTAAAGATAAACCTGGTCTATTTATTTCAGAATTAGAAATTCTATTTCCTAAACCTTTATCACCTGCTATGACTTCTAATTCAAGTTCATCGTGTTCTCTCATTATCGTCTCAACTGTAATTCCTGGAACTGGCATACTCTAACCTTTAAAATGACTAATTCGTTTTCGTTGGTTTGATGGAAGGATGCGAAGAATCTTTCTATATTTAGCGACTGTTCGTCTTGCGATTTCTATTCCTTTTTTCTCCATTTCATCAACAATATCTTGGTCTGAAAGTGGATTGGCTTCATCTTCTTGTTTAACCATTTCTAAAATCATATCATGAATTTTTTTAGAAGAAGCCTTACCTCCCTCAGTAGATTTTACACCAGATGAAAAGAACCATTTTAACTCATAAATACCCCATTTGGTTTGAATATATTTATTTGTAGTTATACGAGATACCGTTGATTCAGACAAATTTGTTTTTTCTGAAATATCTTTTAAAGTTAAAGGCTCTGTGTGAGAAACTCCATGAATGAAGAAATCTTTTTGAGCTTCGATAATTGCTTTTACTGTTTTGAAAAGAGTTTGTTTTCTTTGGTGAACACTGCGAATTAACCAATTAGCAGAATTAAGTTTGTTGGAAATAAATTCTTTATCTTCACTTGATCCTTTAGTAGAAAGAAATGATTTATATTCCTTATTGATTATGAGTTTGGGAAGCCATTCATCATTTATGAATATTGCAAACTCTTCACCCTCTTGATCTATAATTACATCAGGAATAATATAATCTGTCTTTCTTGCTTGGTATAAAGTTGCAGGATAGGGTTCTAATTTTTTAATAAATTTTGCATTATCACTTACTTCTTCTTCTGTAAGTTTAAGAGCTTTCCCAATTTTTTTATATTCAAATTTTTCTAAATCGGATAGATGTTCTTTAATAAGTTCATGTAAAATTTTATTTTCCGGATATAATATTTTAGATTGTATATATAAAGTTTCTTGGACACCATTTGCACCTATACCAATAGGATCACATTCTTGGATTAACTTTTGAACCTTGTTAACAGATTTTATTTGAAGTTTCATTTCATTTGCTAAAACTTCTAAATCAGCAGAAATAAAACCCTTATCATCAATGAGAGAAACTAAAACTTCTGCCATATAATATTCTTTTTCAGTAATATCCATTAATCTTAGTTGAGCAAGTAAATGTTCACTTAAAGATGTTGGAACTGTAGAAGATTCAATGTATTTTTGATTTCGATCAGATGCTTCCGAGTCATAGAATTTAGGATTTTCTATGCTGTAATTGTCTCCCCAATTACTTTCTGTATCTTTTAATAAATTATTTTTTTCAATAGATCTTACTTCACTCTTGGAATATAATTCGGGAGTTTTGGATTTCTCATCTGAGCTGGTATCTTCTAATAAAGGATTTTCTAAAAGTTCTGATTGTATTTTATCTGATAATTCTAAAGTCGATAAGGCAAGTAGTTCAATAGATTGGCGTAGATCTTGCGTCATCACCAATTTCTGAGATTGTCTTTGAACTAATTGTGTACCTAGATTCATATTATTTACTCTAGAGAGAGAAATCTTCTCCAAGATAAATTCGTCTTGTTTCGGGATCATTGATTAATTCATTGGCTGTTCCTGAAATTAATATTTTCCCAGAATACATAATGTAAGCACGGTCAGTAATTTTTAAAGTTTCACGTACATTATGGTCAGTGATCAAGATGCCTAATCCTTTTTCCTTTAAGCTTTTAATCACAGTTTGTATATCTTTTACTGCTATTGGGTCAACTCCTGCAAATGGTTCGTCAAGTAAGATGAAATCTGGTTTAGTAACTAAGGCTCTAGCAATTTCACAACGTCTTCTTTCTCCACCAGAAAGTGTATAACCCTTTTGATTCGCGACTCTCATAATTTGTAATTCTAAAAGTAATTCATCTCTACGAGCGGTAATTTCTTCTCTAGGTAACTTCATTGTTTCCAGGATCGCTTCTAAATTTTCCGCTACTGTTAATTTACGAAAAATTGATGCTTCCTGCGCAAGGTAGCCCACACCCATTCTAGCTCGAACATGCATGGGAGCTTTAGTGAGATCTTGCCCATCAATAAATACTGTCCCTTCATCAGGGGTAACAAAACCTACAGACATGTAAAAGGAGGTAGTTTTGCCTGCTCCATTAGGACCTAGAAGTCCAACAATCTCTCCTTTCTGAATATGGAAACTTACTCCATCTACAACGCGTTTTCTATTGTAGATTTTTACCAGATTCTCCATTCGAAAGGTTTTTTGATTGGCAAGAGCTACAGGAGAATGTTTATTTTCAATAATTTTTTTCTTCGCTCTACTCATTCTGCGCCTTTCAGGTTCATACCTTCAGACAATAGCACACGATCTTCCTGTGGATATATAATAATTTTACCAGAATGGAGAATTTTTTTATCTCTTACCAGGCTAGGATTGCCTTCTAGCACGATTTTTTCTTCGTTTTCAAAATATGTAGCATATTCACCCCTGGCTGTTGAGGTTTGACTTACAATTTTCACATTGCCTCTTGTTACGATTTCTTTACGATCAATAAATCTTTCTATAACTACAGCAGTGATAGTGGATTGAACTTCCTTATTTTCTTTGTCAAGAAGTTCTATACTAGGGTTTCCTTTTATGTAACTATATTCTTTTAATTTAAAATGTTCTAAGAAATCGCCAGATAGGATTACATGGTTAAGGATATCAAACATACGAATATTTTTTTCTGCTTGAATGATATCTCCATTACTGCCAAGGCTCTTCAGTATCTCTGCAGAAAATTCTAAATCTTTTCTATAGATTTTAGCATTTCCATAAAGACCTGTAGATTTCGGTTCTTTAGAATTTTGGTGAATCATCTTGTCTGCGAGGAAGATACTTTCTTGTTTTATAATAGATTCTGATTTGGTTTTGTCTTCTTTAGATTTTTGATTATTATCTTTTTTCGATGAAATGAGATTATTGGAATTTTCAGTTTCTTCAGAAATTTGAATCATATAGGAATTATTTTCTAAAGAGACTTCACCTGATTCCGTATCATAAATCAGTTTCTCAGCAGAAAGGATTCTGTTCTTTGAAAAGATCGAAGGTCTGTTAGAAATTTCTAATTTCTTGGTATTATCATTATAAGTTGCATCTTCACCAATGACAGTTAACTCAGCATTCTGAATGTAGACTTTTCCTTCTAATACAGTCCTTCCTTCGTTTAAATATCTTGTGATTCTATCTGCTGATATTTTTGTTTTTTGTTTATCTTTTGCTGTATAAAATAATCTAGGTCTTCCTTCTAGTAAGATTTTTTCTGTAACCTTATCATAATTTCCCTTGTTGGCATAGAAGTAAGAATTATTTTCCTTATCTTCAACTTGAACCCGACCTTTTAAATCTGCTCGAATAGCATCTTCACCAACTATCTCAATCTCACTTGAAGATAATTTAATTTTATTGTGATATATCCAAGCACCTCCACCTAAAATAAAAACTGTCATTGGAAAACCATTAAAATTTTTCTCCATTTGAGTGAGCGATGCTCCCCCCCACCGAGTAGGAGTCTTATTTTTATTGTCAGTTTTAGAAGGAATATAGCTTGAATTAGGTGATTGGAATATATCCTCTGGTCCAATTAATATGGGTGGTTGAATCCCTGAAAAAATAGGTAAGTTAAAAAGCAGTATAAAAATCAGAAATTTATTTTTTGTCAAAATTTTATTCCTTCTTGAATGGATTTTCACCACCTCTCGTAATTGCTGAAGGTTTAATCACTGTAAATTGATTCAATGCCTTTTGGGCGCGTAATCCTTTTCCTGCTATAGTTGTTCCCGCGCTATAAATTAAGACTTCATCATCTGTGGTTAATTCTTCTGTGTCTATGCTATAAGTGAGTGATTCTGTTTTAAGTGATTTTTTATCAGGAGTGATCAGAAAGATATCTCCTTCTACAGTCAAAATATTAGTCGTATTATTGACCTCTCCACGGTTGCCAGTCAACTTACTTGAAATCTTATCATCTTCAAACTGAGTAAAGTTTAGTTTATAAAAAACAGTTCTATCTTCTTTGGGAAAAATAAAGGATTCTTCTGATTTCAAAATCCATTCCTTTTTACCATCAGTTAAGTAACTTGTTCTCGTAAAGTTTCTTAATGAAATCTGAGAACCGGATTCTTTTTCTGATTCAATTCTTAGCGCATCATTTTTCTTACAACTTAATAGTAGATTTACCATTAGTACTAATAATAAGAAAAATAATTTCGATTTCATATTACAGACAATTCCTCAAAAGGAAGACTTAACTAGTTTATCTATTGCCAATAGTTGAATAAGAAGTTTTTTAATAGATTTAAGTGGAAATTGAGTAGTAGCATCTGACAGGGCTTTGTCGGGATCTGGGTGAACTTCCATGAATAATCCTTCCACTCCTGCAGCAACTGCACCTCGTGTCATATGAGGAATGAACTCTCTGACTCCACCCGTAATATTACCTGCACCACCTGGTAGTTGAGCCGAATGTGTTGCATCAAAGATTACAGGTATTCCTAAATTGTGTAATATTGGAATTCCTCGAATATCAAAAACTAAATTATTATAACCGAAACTTGTTCCGCGTTCTGTGATAATATATTTTTCAGATCCAGATTCTTGGATTTTTGATTTAATATGACGACAATCTTCAGGCGCTAGAAATTGACCTTTTTTCACATTCACCCATCGTCCTGTTTCTGCTGCTTGTGCAATAAGATCTGTTTGACGACAAAGAAAAGCAGGAATCTGATAGATATCGATAACATCTTTTAGAGGGGAAATTTGAGATGTTTCATGAATGTCTGTAAGCACAGGAAGATTGTATTTCTTTTTAATAAATTCAAGATTTTTAACACCCTGTTCTATCCCTGGTCCACGGTAAGATTTTACGGAAGAACGGTTCGCTTTATCAAAAGAACTTTTGAAAACATAGGTTATCCCCAATTCATCCGTGATTTCTTTCATCTCACCACAAACTCTGTCTAGCAAATCTTGAGATTCCATTACACAGGGACCAGCTATTAGAAAGAATGGATTCTTCCCTCCTATGTTTTTACCCGATAAAAATTCTCTTTCTTCTACTGAATCAATCATTATTCATCTACTCCCTTCTTTACTAATTTTAGACTCTCCCGAACCAAGCCAACAAATAGAGGATGTGGTTCAGTGGGTTTCGAATGGAATTCTGGATGAAACTGAACTCCGATGAACCATGGATGATTAGGAATTTCTACAATTTCAACTAAATTTTGATCTGGAGAAAAACCAGTTAATTTCATACCTTTCTTTTCGAAATCTGGTTTAAAACGAAGTGTGAATTCAAATCTATGCCTATGTCGTTCAGATATTTTTTCAGATTTATATTCTTTGAATGCTAGGGAATCCTTTTGAACTCTGCATGGATAAGCTCCCAGTCTCATGGTTCCACCCATCTGTTCTATTTCAATTTGTTCTTCTATCATTGAAATAACCGGATACGTAGTCTTGGGATTAAATTCTGTAGAGTTGGCTGTTTTGAAACCAAGTTCGTTTCTTGCAAATTCAATTACTGCACATTGCATTCCTAGGCAGATTCCTAGGAATGGAATCTTTTTTGTTCTAGCATATTGAATAGCAGCAACCTTACCTTCTATTCCCCTTTCACCAAAACCACCAGGAACTAAAATTCCATGAACACCTTTTAATGCTTCTTTGATATTCTTATCTTCAAGGTCTTCTGGATTGATTTTGATTACATCCACAAAAACATTGTTCGCAATACCACCATGTGATAGCGCTTCATAAACAGAGCGGTATGCATCTTGTAAGGAAATATATTTACCAATAAGTGCGATTTTAACTTTCTTGTTAGTGTTTCGAACTATTTTTACTATGTTATCCCATTTTGCAAAATTCAATTTCCTGAGTTCCATACCAAGAGTCTTGAGGACAACCTCATCTAATTTCTCTTCTCGGTACATCTGTGGGATTTCATATATGGAATAAGTAATGTCAGTTGCAGAAATCACATTTTCTTCTTTGACGTTGCAGAACAAAGAAATTTTATTTTTCATTTCCTGAGTCAATGGGTTTTGGATTCTACAAATTAAAATATCTGGTTGAATTCCTAATGCCAAAAGTTCCTTCACCGAATGCTGAGTCGGTTTAGTCTTCGCTTCACCAGCAGCAGTGATAGTTGGGACAAGAGTTAAATGAATAAACATCACTTGGCTTGCACCATGCTCGTATCTCATTTGACGTATAGCTTCTAAAAATGGAACTGATTCTATATCTCCAACTGTTCCACCAATTTCAACAATCACAAAATCAGTTTCATTTTCTCTTGAGAGTGTGTAGATACGATTTCTAATTTCATTTGTAATATGTGGTACAACCTGTACGGTTCTGCCTAAGTAGTCGCCTTTTCTTTCTCTTTCAATTACTGAATGATAAATCTGACCAGTTGATACTGAATTTTTGCGAGATAATTTCGAATGAGTAAATCTTTCATAATAACCAAGATCTAAATCTGTTTCTGCACCGTCTTCAGTTACGTAGACTTCACCATGTTGGTAAGGACTCATAGTTCCTGGATCTATGTTGATATAAGGATCCATTTTCTGTAAGGAAACGGAATAGCCGCGAGATTCAAGAAGAGTTCCCAAGGCAGCAACGGTAACGCCTTTTCCTAAGGACGAGGAAACTCCACCAGTAATAAAAATAAATCTAGTTTTCTGCATACCTTTGCTATTATTTACTTCCCACTGCTTTCTTCCAGTTTTTTTAAAATCCCTGTTGTAGATTTACCAGGAAGAAATGGCAAAATTTTGACTTCTCCACCCCAGGATAGAATGGTTTTGGTTTCAGGAAGGGTTTCTACCTTATAATCGCCACCTTTAGTGTGAATCTGGGGCTGGATTAATTTCAAGAGTTCAATAGGGGTTTGCTCTGGGAAAATTGTAATATAAGAAACAGCCTCCAAAGAAGCTAGAACATAGGCTCTATCTTCTTCGGAATTTATTGGTCTGGAAGCACCTTTAAGCTTTTTAACAGAGGCATCTGAATTTAAACCTAACCAAAGAATATCACCAAGCTCTCTTGCTTGGAGTAGATATTGTACATGACCTTTGTGCAATATATCAAAGCAACCATTTGTAAAAACGATTTTCTTTCCTTGTAAAGAATTCTTTATAAAATCAATTTTATCGTAGGGTATTATTTTATTTTCTAAGGAAAGCATCACTCGTCCTTAAGCCAAACATTTAATTCGTTTAATTTCTCTTCAATCTCATCAACTGTTGCCGTGGCTGCACCTAACTTGCCAACTACAACACCAGCAGCTGCATTAGCAACTATAGAAGCTTCTACTTCAGATAGACCCGCTGCATGATAGGCAGTAAAAACCGTTATAACAGTATCGCCTGCGCCCGTAACGTCGAATACTTCTCTTGCAACAGTTGGTATATGATGAATACTAGAATCTTCTTTTAGATAAACAGACATGCCTTTTTCACCTCGAGTAATCATAAGTGCTTGTGGTGAAATTTTTTCTGTAATGGATTGGCAGGCTTCGAGGATGTCTTCATCAGATTCTAGAACTTTTCCTAAAGCCTTTCCAGCCTCATGGTGGTTGGGTGTTAAAATAGTTACATCTCTATAGTAGAAAAAATGACTTACTTGAGGATCAACTGTCACTATTTTTTCTTTTGATTTACAAAACTTAGTCACTCTTTCAATAAAACTAGGTGAAAGAATTCCTTTATCATAATCAGAAAGAATTATTGCATCTGACTGATCAATTTTTAGTTCTATTTGTTTGAAGAGTAAATCTTCTTCTTCAGAATCTATTGAAAGTATTTCTTCTCGATCAATTCTACATACTTGTTGGTGACCTGCCATAATTCTTGTTTTTAAAATAGTGGGAACTTCTTTTGATTTCATAAGCAACAGATCAATGGGTTTAACATTTTCTTCTAATAATAAATTTTCTAGTTTTTCCCCAGCAGTATCATCGCCTCTTCTTCCCATAACAACCATTTGTGTCGTGAGAGTATTTAAATTTTTAATTACATTGCCTGCTCCACCGAGTTTTATTTCTTCCTTACGTATCCAAACCACTGGAACTGGTGCTTCGGGGGAGATTCTATTTACATGCCCAATTAAATATTCATCTAAGATATAATCACCAATCACACAGATTTTGAGATTAGATAATGATTTACTAGCTTTTTGGAATCTTTTTTTGCTAATTCTTTCCATATATGTAAAACCATTCAAAATTTCTTTACAAAATAATGCAAGAAATCCAAATATAGATAGTGTCTATTAGTACCATCCCAATCTTTCCTTTACCAGAAGTCATTCTCTTTCCCGGTACATTTTTACCCTTACATGTTTTTGAACCTAGATATCGATCTATGATTGAATATTGCTCTGAATCGGATAATGAGATAGCTATTGCACCAATTATTATGAATCAGCCAAAAGATGTAAGTTCTGAGCAACCATTGATAGAGAAAGTGTTTGGCTGGGGCAAAATTATAAATAAGGATTATCTGCCGGATGGACGTTCCAATATTATAATTGAAGGGAAAGGCTTACTTGAATTGATAAATTATAAATCCACAGATCCTTTTTTAATTGGGAATGTTCAAGAATACAAAACAAACTCCATTCCCCAAAATAACGATTCATTTCAGGATCAGATACTAAATATTATTCATTTAACTAAAAGAATTTTGCTTTCTGATGGTGCACCCGAAGAACTTTTAGTGAAGATCAACCAATTATCCAGGCATCCTTTTCCTATAGATTTTATAACAAGTATTTTGCATTTTGAGTTTATAAATAAACAAGCTATACTAATAGAAAAAGATCCTTTCGTTAAAATTGATTTATTGAAATCTGTTTTAGAAAAAATCAATCTTCAAGAGTAAGCCAAAAGTAATAGAATTCTGGTAGATTGAAGTTTTCTTTATCCTGGATAAAAAGCCCTTTCTTATCATTATCTTTCATTTTCGGAATGAAGTAAAAAGATTGTCTAGATGTTCGAAGGTAGACTTTTCCCATTTTAGAATCAAGGATAGAATCTAAAATTTTTGGAAAAAGGCAATGGTCATTTTCCAAAAATCCAAATCCAACTACTTGATCCTCCTCTCTCCACTCCCATTTTTCAGAAATGGGAATCCCTTCCATAGGTATCATATATTCAATTTTTGAATTATCAACTAACCGAGGAAAGAGATTGTTCCATTCTTCTGGTAAACAAGAAAAATCCCATTTTTTTTTGGAAAGAGATCTTCTAAATTCGATATTCGGATTTTGTAAAATAAAAGAATTTTCGAATATTTTTTTAAAACTAAGTGCTCTGAGAGTCAGAAATGAAAATGAAAGTAGGTCTGCTTTTGAAAATTGACTTACATCCCAAGATTCTTCTTTATCTAATTGAGAAAGATACATAGTATCCAATCCATACGGATCTCTGTGAGGGAATGGTTTATTGATCTTTGCTAAAGATGGATTTGTATCTTCCATAGCTTGATTATCGGAATGATAGAATTTTTGCACAAAAAAAAAGTCCAAAGCTTTACCTCTGGACTTTCTCTTAAATCAGTTTGAATTACAGCTAAGATTTAGTCTTTATAGACCTCTTTAATCTTTGCAATGTATTTTTCTGTAATAATATGTCTTTTCATTTTGTGTAGGTTTGTCAATTCATCACCTACTTCAAATTGTTTTGTTATTAAGAAAAATGGGGTTACCTGTTCAAAAGATTTAAAACCAGTTTTAGTGCTGTTGAGAGTTTTAATTTCCTTTTTGTAAAGATCTAGGATTTTTGGATTGGTTACTAATGATTCTTTATTCGAGGAATCTATACCATTCTCTTTACACCATGAACTTAGGTAGTCGAAGTCAGGAATAATAATTGCTCCCAGATTCTTTTGATCCTGTCCAATTACCATACACTGGTTGATGAAAGGTGATTCAGTAAGCTTATTCTCAATAGGAACTGGCTCCACATTTTCCCCACCAAGAAGCACAACAGTGTCTTTCGCTCTTCCAGTAAGAGTTAAGGTGTATTTGTAATTGATCATACCAATATCACCTGTATCCATCCAATTATCTTTGAGTGCTTTGTTCGTTGCTTCAGGGTTCATGAAATATCCTTTCATAACTTGAGGCCCACGAATATGGATCACACCTTTGTTTCCAATTGAACCAGCGAGTATCTTTTGGTTGGAATCGATATGAGTCAGAATATTCCCGTGATCGTCACGAATTTGTATTTCAGTCTGTGGAGTTAAAACTCCCACTGATCCTTGGATTAATTTCTTGAAAGTTCGGACACAGACAACAGGACTAGTCTCAGTCATCCCATAACCTTCTAAAACGTTGATTCCTATGTTATTGAAAAAGGCATCAACGTGTTTTTGAAGTGCTCCACCACCAGACACAGAGGCGATCAATTGACCGCCTGTAGCTTCTCGAATTTTGGAAAGAACTAATTTGTCTAAAGTAAAGTTATTGAGTAGCAAACCCAAAACTCCTGGAATCAATCCTATCCAACTTAGATCTCCTAAAGCTTCTGTAAAAAATACAGCGAAGCCCGCAATAGATACTAAGAATGGTCCAGTTACAAAAAGTTTAACCAGAGAAACCAATCCTTTGAAAAGAGAAACAAAGATATTTCTACCAGTATAATCAACTTCATTGCCTTTAAGAAATCTTTTAGCAGCTTGGAAATTCTTAGAATACCAATATGCTAGATTAAATAAACCTCTTCGAATTGCTGGAGTTTGTTTTGGATCATTGATTCGAGTGTAGATTCCTGAATAGATATTTTCCCAAAGTCTTGGTGCAGAAGCCATGAATGTGGGTTTTACCTTTTTCATGTCGTCTCTTAGATCACGAACATTGGTATAGTATGTGGAAGCTCCAGCCGTGATTGCAAGGTATTCGAATACTCTTTCGAACACATGCCAAATAGGGAGAATAGAAAGCATTCTTTCAGAACTTTTAATTTCTAACATTTTTCCTAAAATCTGTGTGCATTGGTGGATCATGTTGGAGTGCATCAACATAACACCTTTAGGAGAACCAGTAGTTCCAGAAGTATAAATCATAGTAAAAAGGTCATCAGGCTTGATTCCAGCTATTCTATCTTCTGCTTTTTTTGAACCTGAAGCACGTAGCTTTTTGCCTTTTTCAATTAATTCTTGTAAACTGATCACATCTTTGGCTTGGGATTTTGGATCCATCATAATGATAGTTTTTATCTGACCAAGTTGAGATTTATTTTTGTTAAATTTCTCAAGCATTTTGTCATTTTCAATTAAAACAACTTTCGCTTCAGAATGGTTTAATATATATACTATTTCTGAATCTGTTACATCCGTTCCACGAGGAACATCTGCAGCTCCAGCCATTATGATACCATAATCTGCAATCATCCATTCTAGGCGATTATCAGCAAGCATTGCGACTCTTTCACGAGCTTCAATACCTAATTCAATCAAAGCCTCAGCTAGAGCGATACCTGTATCATAAAGTTCCTTATAGGTAGTTGCTTGGAACTGTTTCTTTTCATTTTTTGAGCAAAACGCAGGTGAATCTGCATATTTTTCAGCTGAAACTTTAAATAACTCTGCCAAATTTGAAGGCATAAACGATCTCCCTTAATACAATTGAAAATTCTTAGGCTAACCACGAATGTCTAAAATAACTCAAAAAGATCAAGTGAATTATGAAATTTCGTATTAGTAATTCTGAGGTGCTAAGGTACTTACTCTAATCCTAATTTTGGTAAAATGTTAGTAGAGTTTTTCCTATTTGATTCTATCAATCCTGAGAGACAACTGGTTTTTTGAAAAAATTCAATCTACCGACTTCCAAGTTTCCATGCGAGCTTTTAGGCCAGAATAATCCGAGGGCTTGATGCCTAATTGGGTATAGATCAGATTGCCTGTTTTAGAAAAAACTAAAAAGGTTGGTAAACCTTCCAATTGAAAGAGATCTATAAATACATGGTGGGTATCAAGTAGACTTATATAACTCATCTTCCAGGAATTTGCCTTTGCCTCGATTTCATCTGGACTTTTGTCTGTGTCTGTATTTACACCAATAAAAACATAGCTATCATCTGCACTTTCTTGTAGTTTCTCAATAACTGGAACAGATTTCTCACAAGGCGTGCACCAGGTTGCCCAAACATCCACAATTAAAACTTTTCCTTCAAAATCTTGAAAGGATACTTCTTCTCCATCCCAATCTAATAAACTTAAACTAGGTAGTTTATAGACTGGAGAATCCTCGTTTGAAATCTTGCAATTAACTAAATAAAAGAAGAGCAAACAGATAAGAAATAAATTCATTTTTTTTATCATATCAACCAATGAGAGTATATAATTTTTATTCCACAAGCAATGAAATGCTTTCTTATCTTAGACTTCCCCGAAAAGGAAGATCAGTTTATTCTAGCACGAATCTTACTCAACCCTTTCTCCGAGAATTTCCCATTGAGGTTTTTGTTCAATACAACTTAAAAAATCAAAAACTAATATTACAAGCCCAGATAAAGCGTGAGAATAAGAAGGAATGTTTACTTGCTAATTTTGAAGAATCGGAACAAACCATTTCCGAAGATCTCGTTGAATGGGAAAACAAAGAATATAAGATTTCCTTACAAGCAATATCAAATTTTGAAGCTTATATTGTTTGGGAAAACAAAAGCGAAAATTCTAAACAAATAATTTTTTCAGGAAAAATACAACCACTATCAATCTTAGAAACTATTTTTTTTAAATTCAAGAATTTATAGAGTTTTATTTTTTATGACTGAATGGAAAGCTTTCCCGGTTTGTTCCGCGCTTGCCTTCCAGGTAAATTTTCTTATACTACCTTTGAACTGAGTTTTTTTCAAAAGATGGTATAGAGATCTTTCTGCCCAGGTTTGAACATCAAATTCAGTTTCAACTGGATGGTATTCTATTCCCTTTTTACCTATTTCCTCGAAGGTTGGAATATTTGAAACTATAGCCATTTTCTTATGATAAAGAGATTCTAAGAGTGGAATGCCAAAGCCTTCATAGTGAGAAGCCATCCAGAAAAATCCAGAGTTCTTATAGAGATGGTGTAATTCGGAATCATTTAAATTTTCTAAGATAATAATGTCATTGAACTCTTTTGACTCTTGCATCAATTCATTTAGAAATTCTTCCGTTTCCCAACCTTTCTTCCCAGCAATAACCCATTTCAAATTTTTTATTTTATTGGATTTATTTTTTTCTCGAAGACAGCGAAAGACCCTAAGTAAGAAGGAATAGTTTTTTCTTGGTTCAATTGTTGAGACAGATAGAATATAATTTTTACCGAGGGATTTAATTCTTTCGCTGGGTTTTATTTTTAAAAGATTTTCTATTTCCTTCTCATCTATTCCTGGATAGGCGACACTTGCTCGGTTTGATGGGTAATCAAATTTTGCAATCATATCGTCTTGGGTGTTTTTAGAAATCGAAAGAATATGTGAAGATCTCTTAACTGAATAAGACTGAAATAGATGCTGTTGTAATCTTGCAATCGGACGCATCGTACTCGGATAAAGATATAAAACTAAATCACAATAAGTCAACACAGCTGGTAAATCTTTGGGTAAAAAAGGAGGGAGAACTTGTTGCGAACCCCAAAATAAATTCAAATTGAAATTTTTAAGAAGGAAAGGCAATTGAATGTTAAAATACAGACCGCCTTTTTTACTTAAAAATCCGGAACCTTGTTCCCAGTGAATATTGCTAGAATGAAGTATCTTTGAGTGGGAACTGTGAATTGGCTTATGAGAAAATAGGTAGAATTCGTATTGGGTAGATTTAGAAAATGCCAATAGGGTTTCATGTAGCAATCGACCAACACCACTCATAGGAGTAGAAAGGGGTCTGGCGTCCATACCTATTCTGATCATAGCCAGTCCTTTAGATTGGATTGTAATTCATTTTTATATTTAAATAGAAAGGAGTCAACAGTAGCAGTATTTCCACCTATGAACCCAAAAGATTTTGTATTTTCATTATTGAATGTATGTGGTTCTAAATTTTCTAAATCAAGGTAGGTCATTTTTTTGCCACTTAAAATCGCAATACCAGCACAAATATCCCACTCATTTTTAGGCATTAATGAGATCACTAAGTCGCAATCATTTCTTGCAAGTAAGCCAAGTTTGTAAGCAATCGAACCAATTCCTAGAAATTCTATATTTGTGTCGGTTTCTAAAAATTGAAACAATCCTTCTTTGTATTCTTTCTTGGATACATAGATTTTTAAACTTGGTGAAGATTTTTCAATCCTAGTCTGAATATTCTCTACAGCTGACTCCTTGAACAAAGATTCCACATAAGAATTGGGATCTTGATCAAAAACTAATTTATCATAATAGAAAGGAATTGATTCTCCACCAAAGAATAATTCATTGGAAATTGGATTGAAAAGAATTCCAAATTTAGGAACCCCATTTTCCACATAACCTAAACTTACTGCAAATTCTGGATTCTTATCTACAAAATCTCTCGTTCCATCAAGAGGATCTAAAATCCAAACATTATTATAAGTCGATCTTTCTTCCCAGGTAGGAATATCTTCTTCGGAAAGTAAAATATCAGATTGAAAATTTTGTGAAATTGCTGATTTGACTGCATAATGCGCTTCCATATCAGCAAGCGTAACAGGATCATTTTCTGCTTTCATTTTAACTTGAAAGTCTGTTTCATAAATGGCAACAATTTTTTTACCTGCTTCTAAAACAGCAATGATCCCAACTTTAAGTTTTTCTTTCAAATGAAAATCTATTTCTTATTAGTATCTGGTAAACTAGCGGACTCTTCTTTATGAGCTCCTTCCTTATCATAGCTAGGTGGTTTTACATATAGAATTTCTTCAATTGCTGTTTGTAAATAGACTTCAGGATCTACGGTGAAACTATAGTATATATAAAAGGATTTATATTTTACATAGAACTTATTTGTACTTTTAGGTCTTTCGTAATTGATATCCGAGATTTTTAAATCTTTGAGTTCTTTGGCTGGAGATGGGATTTTTCTACTTAGAGTAGATTTAACTGAATCTAAAAGATTTTTTTCTAGGTTCTTCTTTCTTTGTTCGGCTGAAAGTTTTTTATTTGAGAGGTAATCTTCTACTTCAAGAAATTCTTGAACGAGTCCTTCTACTTCTTCAGAAAAGATTGGTTGGACAGAAAGGAAGACGAAAACTAAGAGAATTCCGATTTGTAGTTTCATATTTTAATTACCTTCATTTATTTAATATTTCTAAGGGCGTGTATGCAATTAAGAACTTCTTTTCTAGGTTGCCGAACTTTACTTCGACTTTTTCATTTTCACCATTTCCAGATACTTTGGTAATAATACCTTCGCCATAAACTTTATGTCGAATGTGTAGACCTGGTTGGAGTGCTCCATTCTTTTTATTTACATCTACCTTACTATCATCGGATGGAAAACGTCTAGGAATAGGTGCCATAGACGGTTTTCTTACACCATATTGCTTTTTTTCACCAGATTGTTCGAAAAATTGTTCCGGGATTTCTTCAATAAATCTGGATCTAATCCTTGGTTCTACATTTCCAAATTTCCGTGTGAAGCGGCAAAAACTAATATCGAGTCGTCTTTTAGCTCTTGTAATAGCAACATAAGCAAGTCTTCTTTCTTCTTCTGCACCAATATCGGATTCCATACTCAGTGAATGCGGAAAAGTTCCCTCTTCCATCCCACATATAAAAACAGAATCAAATTCAAGGCCCTTGGAATTATGAACTGTCATCAAAACTACATAATCTTCTAAATTTGCTGTATCCTCTTCGGAAGTTAGTAGTGATATTTGGTTTAAAAATTCTTCTAAGCTAGGATCTTCTGTCTTTTGTTCATAGTCTTTGACCGAGTTCACAAATTCATTTAAGTTTTCAAGACGAGAAATGGATTCTTCTGTTCCTTCATTTTCCATATCTTCTCGCATACCCGATCTTTCGATCAATTCATAGGCAATCTCTGATGGTAATTTTTTCTTTTCATGTTTGTCTTGCAGATCAGAGAGAATCTTTTTTAATTCTTGGACCTTAACTACCGCACCTTTCTTCATTCCAGGTATTGTTCGATCAATTACGTCAAAAAGTGAAATCCCTTCTTCTAAGGACAATCGATTCATCTTTTCTAAGGTTGTATCACCTATTCCTCTGCTAGGTGTATTTATGATACGCATTAGTGAAGTTGAATCAAGAGGATTTACTATCGTATTTAAATAAGCTATAATGTCCTTTATTTCTTTACGGTCAAAAAATCGAAATCCACCAAAAATCTTATAAGGAATAGAATGTCTTCGTAAAGCTTCTTCAAAATATCTAGACTGCGCATTCGTTCGATAGAAGATTGCATGGTCAGAATATTTTTTATTTTCTTTTTTTGATGCTATAATTTTTTTAATGATAGATTCAGATTCTTCAGCTTCATTTTCATAAGAAAATAAGCCTACTTTATTTCCGTCTGGGTTATTTGTAAAAATTGTTTTATCAGAACGATTTGTATTATTGGAAATTAAAGAAGCTGCTGCTCCAAGTATAGTTGGTGTAGATCTATAATTTTCTTCAAGTTTAACAATATAAGCACTTGGATAATCTTTGTTAAATGATAAGATATTAGTAATATCTGCACCACGCCAAGAATAAATCGATTGATCATCATCACCTACTACACAGAGATTTTCTTTTTCGCCTGATAGATATTTAACCAATTCATACTGTGCTTTATTTGTATCTTGGTATTCGTCAACCATAAGATAGTTGAAACGATTGTTGTATTGATTCAGTATCTTTTTATTTGTTTTGAATAGCTCTACTGTTCGAAAAATAAGATCCCCGAAATCTAAGGCTTGTCTTTGTTCCTTTCTTTTCTCATATTCAGAAAATACTAAATCGACTTTTTCAGAAAAAAAATCTTTCTCATAATGATCTAAATACTTTGTGTGGGATATCATCGCATCTTTAGATCTTGAAATTGCATGAGCTACAGCAGAAGGTTTCAACTGTTTGATATCCATTTTTAAATCTTTCATAACTTCTTTAATTAAAGATTCTTGCAAACTTGTATCATAGATTGTAAATCCAGATAAAAATCCAAAATGTTTTGCCTCTCTTCGTAATATCGTCAAACAAAGAGAATGAAATGTTTTAATTATCACTCGTGAGCCTATGCCTCCAGGTAAAAGATGATTTACCCTTTCACGCATTTCTTCAGCAGCCTTATTCGTAAATGTTACAGCACAGATTGATTCTGGAAAATTTTCTAAATTATCTATTAAGTGTGCTATTCGATGTGTGATAACTCTAGTTTTTCCAGAGCCTGCGCCTGCAAAAATTAAAACTGGACCTTCGGTTTGTAGTATTGCTTTTTTTTGTTCCTCATTGAGTCCTATAGTGAAATCCAAATTAGAACCTCAGGTCTCCAATTCCGAATACAAACTGGAAGGCCTTATCATCTTCATAGAAAGAAAAAGGACGTTGAGAGACTCCCGTATAACGGATCTTCTGTGCGAAGTATAATCTTAATGGTAGAACAGGAATTTGAACTCTTAAACCGATTCCCCAGGAATATCTAAAATTATCGAATGCTAAATTTCTTCCAGATAATACTAATCTACCAGGATCGTTTACATCCAATCTAGACTGCGGAAGTCTCCTTCCACTTAGTGAATCGTAATTTTCTAATAGATAGGTCTCAACTGGATTTCTAGTTCTGGCATCATAAACACTTTGGTCATAGGCATCAAAAAAGTCTTTTCTTTCTCCCACTGCTCTATTGATTTCTTCAAACATAGAGCCACCGTCAAAAAAGACTACTAACCAAAGTAAAGAGGGTTCAATAGGAAATCTTAATTCTGATGTAAACAGAACACGACTATTAGCGCCATCTTTCCATTCATCAGGGTAGTATTTATCATCAAAAAACCAGCCTCGAAGAGATTCATAACCACCTAAGAAAAGTCTATCTTGCACTTGAATGTAAGGAATTTTTTCTTTATCTTGGTTTCTATATTTTGGAGTTCTTTCAAAAGTGAAGACGGACGAGGTTCTAAATTGCTGAACGACCCTCCATCTTCTTAATGCATTGGATCGAATCAAACCAAATAAGGTATAATCGAACCATGTATGATAGTATTCAAATAGAGGATTGTATTGGTCAAAATGACTTTGTCCTCCTAAAAACTGACCAACATTATCTATAGAAAATTGTCCTAAAAAACCTTGGGTTGTGTTGAAAATATTATCTCTGTTATCATAAGATAGTCCGTTGGTAAGTTGAGATCTAAATTGCCAGCCTAAATTAACCTCTGCTAATACTTGGTCTGACACTAGTGAAGAAGGACGGGAAGATGTAAAAAAGCTTGGACTGTATCTATGGAAATGTGTCCAGTTAATTAAAAATCGATGGCCTAGACCAACACTTACACCAATACCGGATCTGTCATAAGTTGCTCTTTCTTTAATTGCTTGGTTATTGTTCTCGGTTATAGATGCTGCCCCAACATTTAAGGTTCTACTTGAGTAAAACATACTTAAAGTCAAAGACCAAGGTTTATCATAAATCCAAGGTTCAGTCCATGATAATTGGAAGAATCTCCTAATAGGTCCAAATTCCAATCTACCATTTACTTGCTGTCCAGTTCCATTTAGGTTATTTTCACCTAATTGCGTAAAGATGGAAAATCCGGTAATAGTTCCATATCCACCACCCATAGAAACTGTTCCTGTAGGTTGTTCAAGAACTTCTATAATCAAGTTCATCTTGGTTTCATCCGAACCTGGGCGCATGTTAAAGTTGACTTCTTTAAAATAACCTAAGTTAAAGATCCTTTCCCTGGATCTATTTACTAAGGTCGAATTAAAAAGATCCCCTGGCTTAAAAAGCAATTCCCTTCGTATAACTCTATCTAAAGTCTTTTTATTTCCTTTAATAATAACATTTTCTATGTATGCTAAATTGTTCTCTCTGATTGAAAAATCAACATGAACAAACTTTTTTCCTCTTAAGGAAGGTTCCTTGTCATATAAATCACGAAGTTTTTTAATATTGAGATCTTTAGATTCTTGCTTACACTCCTCAATATTTGCTTTTGATTTACTGTCACAGTTTTCATAGGATTTAAGATTTGCATCGGTAAGTTCAACATACCGTCTTCTTGGAACAACTTGTGCAAATAAATATCCTTTTGTTGAATAGGACTCGTTAACAAAACCTCTATCACGGAAGAATTTAGTTTCGTCGAAAACATCACCCACGTCTCCATCTGTGAATTCAAAATTATCTAAAAAATAATTTGTTTCAAAAACTGGTTTTAGTTCATCTTTCGGTGTTCCAGGAGGATTGTTTTCTTTATTTAAATACAAAGGATTATTATCAGGACCTAAGGAAAAGTCGTGATTCATTCCATAACCATTGAAGTAATATCTTTCACCTTCAACGATCTTATAATTTACGATAATAACTCTTTTATCTTTTTTTAAGATGCTTTCCCATCTAATTTCCCAATTGGTTCCATCAAGGGAAAGCTCAGCGTCTATATATCCTTTAGATTTTAATAAACCAACTATTTTATTTTTATCAGTTTCAAATGAGGATTCTTTAAAAGTCCCGCTTTCTAAAAATCCGGATTCTTTTAATTCTAAAACATTAAGAATTTCATAGGTATCTATTTCTTTGTTCCCAAAAATATTTATCTTAGATACAGGAATATCCTCTCCTTCATCAATTATAAATTTAACTATAACAGTATTTGTCTCTTCATCAACTTCGCTTATGTCTACTTTAACATAAGCCATAAAGAAACCTTCATCTCTATATTTTTTTAAGATTAATTCTTTAGCTGTTGCTACCTTTTTAGGATTTATAATTTCATTTTCTTTTACAGGAATTTTTTCTCTTAGATCTGAAGGAAAAACTTCATCAGCACCTATAAATTCAATTTCCTTTACGCGAGGTCTTTCTTTTAGAATAAAAAATATTTTTACTCCCTCACCATCTTGTTCTGCTTGCGCATCTATAAAAAAGAAATTACCAGAAGCAAATAAAGTCTTAAGATCTTCATTTAACATTTTCTCAGTAAGAACAGAACCTATCCTCATCTCAATCATATCTAATATATCTTCAGATGTTGTATTCTTATTTCCTTCGAATACAATACCTGTTATCTTCTTGTCTATGAACTTTGATCGATCAGAAAATAGATTATTTGTGTTTAATATATAAATTAAACTCAAAAGTAAACCTATGGATAATAATTTATATGATGTTTTCATTCTCAACAGATTGAGAATCCTCAGTTACTTGAAGTTCCCTTAACCATAGCTAAGTTGAACCGGCTTACACCTGCGGAATTTACCGAATCAATTACTTTAACTACTGTTTGATAGCTGGCTCCACCATCACCACGAATGATGACTCTGTTTTTCTTGGGGTCTCTATCCTTCTCTGGTCCGAGAAATGCATTGATTCTATCAGTCAATTTCTCAAGAGGTACAGATTCAGTATCCTTATCTAGATATATTTTACCTTGTTTATCCACAGTAATTATTAATTCGTCTTGGTTCTTTTCTTTTGCTACACTGGAAGATCTCGGCAGTTCAACTTTTAAAGATGTGTTCTTTTCAAGGGTAGCATTCATCAAGAAATATATTACAATAAAAGAAATAACATCAATTAAAGGTGCTAATTCAATTTTATCGTGTGTTCCAGATGATTTTCTAAACTTCATCATTTATTTTTTATCTACTAAATATATTAAAAATTGATTGGAAAGATTTTCGATTTCAGTAATGCGATCTTCTTTAACTCTTACAAGATAATTGTAAAAAACATAAGCTGGAATTGCAACAGCTAAGCCCATTGCTGTAGTGATGAGTGCTTCAGAAATACCAACTTCTGCTCCTTTAGTTCCTGCTCCTTCCGCAAATGATCTTATGATACCCAATACAGTTCCTAGGACTCCTAAGAGTGGAGATACAGTTGCAATAGTTCCAAGTGCAGCCAAAAATTTTTCCATCATACGAATCTGACGGTATCCTTCTGTCTGCATATCTTCTTCTATATATAAAGAATCTCTACGTCTACCTTCAATACCTACTTGAAGAACCATAGAGGCTGGACTTTGGCTTTTTTTCTGGAGTAAGTCCTTCGCTTCATCCCATTTTTTTTCTCTTATCAATTCCTTAGATTTTGCATAATCATCTGGTTCAATGGGTTTTAATTTCCAATAATACACCATTCTTTCGATGACAATTGTAAGCATTATGATTGAGACCATTACAATAATAACAGGGATTGTTTCTGGTGGAACAGAGGATATAAGAGAGTCGGATTTAGCTAAAAAAAACATACCTAGTTTGTATGGTTTCAAAAAGAACATCTATTGCCAAACAAAATTTAGCAAAAAAAATGCCCACAGTCTTAAAACTAAGTGCAGAATTTAAATACAGAGAGCGAATTAACTTGCCTTTCTTTTTAATAGAACCTTGGCATGTTCCACAGCCGCTTGAGTGACTTCTTTACCAGAAATCATTTTAGCTAGCTCTAATGGTTTGTTTCGATTGCTTACTGGACGCACTTTTGAAAATGTTCTTCCATCTCGAATTTCCTTTTCAACTTTCCAATGTGTTTCTGCGACAGCAGCAATTGGTTGTGAATGTGTAATTACAAGTATTTGAGAATCCCTGCTTAATTTTTCGAGACGATCTGCCATGGAAACAGCTCCATCACCACTTACGCCCGAATCAATTTCATCGAAGACTAGTAGTTTATGGGAAGAATGAGCTTTGCCCATTACACTGCGAATTGCGAGCATGATTCTTGATATTTCACCACCAGATGCTACTTTACGTAAAGGTCTAGGCTTTTCACCCGCATTGGCGGAAAAGTAAAATTCAGCTTGGTCTAGACCAGATGAGAGCAAGACATAATTTTTTTCCCCTTCTCTAAGCTCGCCTTGCGGATCTTCTTCCCATCGAAGTACGATTTGTAGTCTAGATCCCTTCATTCCAAGTATTTCTAATTCTTTTTGGATTTCTTCTTCAAAATGAGATAATCCCATTCTCCTAGCCTTAGAAAGATCCATAGCAAGTTTTTTGATTCTACTTAAAGATTCTGAATACTCAGCACGAATAGTATGGATAGTTTCTTCTGTTTTTTCAATGGATTCGAGTTCCTTCTTCCAGGATGGGATTTGTTCTAATATTTCTTCAATACTGAGATTGTATTTTTTCTTTGTGCGTAAAAGGTCTTTGATTCTAAGTTGGACACCATCTAGTCGATCCGGTGAAAAAAAGACTTCTTCTTCCTCTTCTCTGACAGTAGCTTTAATTGATTTTAATTGTTCATATACATCTTTTAGTTCTATATGAATCGATCCAAATTCATGATGAATTCCTGCGATTTTTTCAGAGGCTTGAAGAATGCTAGGAAAACTTTGTAATACAGATTCTTCTGATTCATACAAAAGACTTGAAATTGTTCTAAAATTTTCAAAAAGCTTCTCGCCATGACTCAGTAGATTTTCTTCTTTTTCCAATTCTTCTAATTCACCTTCTTTAGGTTTAAGTTGTTCTAATTCATGGATCTGAAATTTCAATTGATCGGCTCGTATTTTTCGCAATTCATCTCGAGTTTCTAAATCAGCAAGTTTCTTCTTACAGGATTTGTAAAAAGTAAATGAGGCTTTCATTTCTTCTCTTAAATGCTCTAATCCAGCATGGCGGTCTAAAAATTCTAATTGGTTTGTCTTATCCAATAAATACAGTTGTTCATTTTGGTTATGGATATCACAAAGAGTTGATCCAAATTCTCGAAGTAGAGTAAGAGACGCTAAAGACTCTCCTATAAATATTCGAGATTTTCCGTCTTTGGAAACTTCTTTACTGATTGAAATTTCATTAGATTGGTATTGGATTCCCTTTTCATTGAGCCAATCTTTTGCATTGAGGTTCTTTGATAAATCAAAACGAGCTTGGAGTATATATCTATCTTTCCCTTGTCTTATATTACTTGTAGAACATCGTCCTCCAACCAAAGATGAAATGGCATCTAGAATTAAGGACTTCCCTGATCCTGATTCTCCTATCAATACAGATAAACCTTCTTGGAAGTTTAATTCCAACTCTTCAAATAATGCAAAATCTTTAACATACAATGACTGAATCATGTTAAGCTCTCCTTTGTTTGCTATACATATGATTATGCAATGTAATAAATAGTCAACATAAATATAGTAATATTTTTAAAAAAAATTCAAATTGGATTTATTTTTTGAATAGAATTCTTGACTTTTAGTTTAAAATTAGTCTTTATATGACTCATTCAAAATCACTAGGTAAATACTATCTCGTAGAAGGGATTCCTATTTTTCACAATTTAACTGAGTCTGAAATAGATTTTGTAGCTGATAAGATCCAAATTTTAGAATTCAAGAAAGGTGAACTTATCTATGAAGAAGGAAAATCTGATCCTTATTTTTTTGCCATTACACATGGTCTTATTGAAGTTTTTAAATTAAATTCAGCTAATAAAGTGGAAATAGTAGAAATACTAAGAAAGGGTGATTACTTCGGAATAATTTCACTTCTTACCAATCAACCACATTCTACAAGTGCTAGATGTTTGGAAGATACAAGAATTCTCAGAATGAATCCAGAGGATTTCAGAAAGGTAATCCATGATATACCTGCTCTAGGTCATTATTTTAGTAAAATTCTTTCACTTTCATTGAAAAGAGGTGATTCTAAGGGCATTGATGATATTCGAAATACTACTTTTGCCTATTGGGGTGTGGAATCAGGTTCAGAAAAGTTTCTTCAACCTTTAATAGGATATACAGAAAAGATTTCTCAGAAACAACCAATACTACTTAAATTTCAAAGAAATAAAAATGACCACTCATCTCAATCATACACCAAAATTTATAATACTATTTCCAAACCAAGAATTAGAGAAATCTTAGAAAGCTATATAACAAAGTTTGAATATGTATTTCTGGATCTTACAGATACCTCACCTGAAATTCGTAGAACATTATTAGAATTCATAGATTGCATCTATTTGGAAGATGGCATTCTTAGTGAAACGGACCAGCATAGAATCAAAACCGATTTTCTAAATTTACAGATAGAAAGTGTTGAAGTTGAAGATGTAAAAATACGGAGTCTCGCTAGAAAAATTTCAGGAAAAAGGGTTGGTATTGCCTTAGGCGGTGGAGCTGCTTTGGGACTTTCTCAGATTGGAATCTTGAAAGTTTGCCAAGAAGAAAATCTAGAATTCGATATGATTTCTGGAACAAGCATAGGGGCAGTTATTGGCGCGTATTGGGCTGCTGGTTTTCCATGGGAAGTTCTTTTAGAAGTAATTACTGAGTTTGATTCCTTTTTCAAATTTTTTAAATTCATGGATTTTTCTTTCCAAAAAGGAATCTTCTCAGGTAAAAACATTCGCACGCTTTTAGAAAAGCATTTAAAGGGTCTAACTTTTGCTGACTTAAAAATTCCCTTAAAGTTAATCGCCTGTGATATTATTTCAAGAACAGAAGTCGAGCTCTCAGAAGGTAATCTTGTGGATGCTGTCATGGCATCAGTTGCTATACCTGGAGTCTTCTCGCCCATTCATATGCCAGACGGTAGGGTTTTGGTGGATGGCGGAATTGTGAATCCTTTACCCGTTTCTAGCTTATCAAAGGAAGGAATCACTAGGATTATTGCAGTAAATTCTATGCCTTCTTCGCGAATAGCAGTCAAAGCGAATGATAAAAATCCATCAATTATGGATATTATTGTTAACAGTTTATATTCTCTTCAGTATAGAATTGGTAAGTATTCTGCACAAGAAGCAGATGTTTATATCAATCCTGTAATGGAAAATTCTTCATGGTATGAATTCTATCGTGGTAAAGAATTCATGGAATTTGGAGAAGAAAATACACGGGAATTGCTTCCAGAAATTAAAGAACTTTTTGAATGATTGAAAATTGATTTACTCTCTATCTGGTGATAGAATTACAAAATTTTTAGGTTCTTTAGCCTGCTCGGTGACAAAACTATCAACTGGCAATTTCTCAGCGTAACTAATGGCAGCAGCAACTATCATACCAGTTGTTATTCCTACTGGTAATCCTTCTTTTTCCATCAAATCAGATTGGTAGTGGATTGCTACTTCCTTTGAGATAGACAAGAATTCATCAACTACTGTAGGATCAAATATTTCTGGTAAGTTAAGTTTCTTTTTGAGAATGAAGTGATCATGAAATATTGAATTTTCAAAACCACTGAGTAGAACCTTTGTAGTTCGAGATTCTTTCATCGACCTTAGATAACGACCTACACCAGTTACACTAGCTCCAGTTCCTCCACCAGTAATTAAGAAATCAACTTTTCCAACTAGGTCTCTATATATTTCAGGTCCAGTAGTATTAAAATGTTGGTTGGGATTCGCCATATTTCTTGTTTCATCAGGATACCAATAATTTGTATCTTTTGACTTTTGTTTTACGAAATCCAGAGGATCTAAATCAGTATATTCGATCTCAGCACCATAATGAGTTAATTTATATGTTTCAGTCACAGGAATTGATTTCGGAAGAGCGCAAATAACTTTATAGCCTAGTGTCCTTCCTGCCCAAGAAATTGATACGGAAGATGAACCTGTTCCTGTAATAAGGATTGTTGAACCTGGTTTTAATTTTCCACGTCTTTCGGCATCTCGAATCATGCCTACAGAAGACCTGTCTCTGAGGCTTCCGGTTGGATTTTGAAATTCTGCTTTTAAATAAAATTGGATACCAGGGATATGGGAACCAATTTTATTCAAACGAATTAAAGGAGTATTGCCCACTAAATCAAGAATGGAATTCTTAATTGGGGTAGCAACGTTTAGTTCTTTGCCAAAGACTCCTTGGATATCATTTAAGGCAGTTAAGATGCCATTTCCAAACTCATCGATTGATCGTGAAATGCCATCAAACATAGATTATCTTACTTTTAGTAATTCAACTTCAAAATGAAGCACCGAATTTGCTGGAATCGAGCCAACATTTCTTGCTCCGTAACCAAGACTTGGTGGTATTACCAATTTGCGGATACCACCCTCTCTCATCTTTAGAACTCCCTTGTCCCAACCTTGGATTACTTGGCCTTCCCCTAAAATAAAAGTAAATGGAGTTCCTCTATCTCTTGAGGAATCAAATTTTGTTCCATTTTCTAATTTGCCAACGTAATGAACTGTGACCTGAGTTCCTTTCAAAGCTTCTTTACCTTTTCCAATTTTCACATCTTTGATTCCTAAGCTTTGGGCATACAAACCAATTGATGAGAGTAAGATTACAGCGAAAAGTAAAGTTTTGTTTCTTGAGATTGTAAATTTATTTTTTAATAAGTTGTAGTATTGATTATTTTCATTCATTCTATAAGTATCCTTTCTAATTTTATTCGTAGCTTAATCTTTTAGACTAATCTAAGTAGTCTGGTAGAGCCAAGGTTGACTTGATTTTTGCTTATTTTCAAAAGAACTAATGTTCGATTCAAATCTTAGAGTCAGTCCGATATCGTCCCAACCATTCAATAGATTTTCCTTACGGACAGGATCCACTTCGAAAGTATATTCTTTTCCATTTTCAGCAAAAACTTTCTGGGAAGGAAGATCGACTGTAATTTTAGCTCCGACATTTTTTGTAACATATTCAAAAAGTTCATCGATCTCTGAGGATTTTAGAACTACAGGAAGCATTCCGTTTTTAAAGCAGTTATTGTAAAATATGTCTGCATAACTGGGAGCCAAAATAGATCGAAAGCCAAAATCTTCTAAGGCCCAAGGAGCATGCTCTCTTGAAGATCCACAGCCAAAATTATCTCTAGTAACTAAAACGGAAGCACCTTTGTATCTGTCTTGGTTGAGTTCAAATTCTGGATTGACTTTTGTTCCTTCATCATCTAGAAATCTCCAATCATGAAATAGGTGAATTCCGAAACCAGTCCTTTCAATTTTTCTAAGGAATTGCTTAGGAATGATTGCATCCGTATCAATATTTGCTCTATCGATTGTTACAGCTAGACCTTCGTGTTTAACAAATGCTTTCATCTTATTTCCAATCCCTTATATCAACAAATTTACCTTCGATAGCCGCTGCAGCTGCCATAGACGGACTCACTAAATGCGTACGTCCTCCCTTACCCTGTCTTCCTTCAAAATTTCTATTACTTGTGGAAGCACAGCGATCTCCTGGATCTAGAAAATCATCATTCATGGCGAGGCACATGGAACATCCTGGGTTTCTCCACTGAAAGCCAGCATTAATAAATATTTTATCTAATCCTTCTTGTTCAGCTTGTCGTTTCACTCTTCCAGATCCGGGTACTACGATTGCTTCTACTTTCTGAGAAACTTTCTTGCCATCAATAGTTTGGGCTGCAAGACGAAGGTCTTCTATCCTAGAGTTCGTACATGATCCAATGAATACTTTATTGATTTCTATGTCAGAGATTTTTTCTCCACCTTTCAATCCCATATAAGAAAGTGCATTTTCATAAGACTTTCTAATTGTTGGATCTTTTTCAATAGATGGGTCTGGAACTGTTCCAGTAACGTGAGTTACTTGACCTGGTGATGTTCCCCAAGTAACCATAGGAGTAATGTCTTCTGCTTTTAAAACAATCGTTTTATCATATTTAGCACCAGGATCAGTAGCATAGGATTTCCATTTTGCAACAGCTGCGTCCCAATCTTTACCCTTAGGAGAAAAATCTTTATCTTTCAAATAGGCAAAGGTAATTTCATCAGGCGATATAAGTCCAGCTCGTGCACCAGCTTCTATTGACATATTACAAATTGTCATTCTGGATTCCATGGAAAGAGAATGAATTCCATCACCAGTATATTCAATTACATATCCAGTAGCTCCATCGGTGCCGATTTTGCCAATTATAGCAAGAACGATATCCTTTGATGTAACCTTATCCGAAATTTTACCTTCCACACGGATTTCCATATTTTTTGGTTTCTTTTGAACAAGAGTTTGAGTGGCTAATACGTGTTCCACTTCGGAAGTTCCAATTCCAAAAGCTAGTGATCCAAATGCTCCGTGAGTTGAAGTGTGGGAATCTCCACAAACCAGTGTCATCCCTGGTTGGGTAAATCCAAATTCAGGAGCAATCACATGAATGATACCTTGGTCTGGATTTTTAATATCATAGAGTTTAATATTATTTTCTTTGCAATTATCGATGAGTGTTTTCATCTGAATCGCCGAAATAGGATCAGCTGAATCGTAATCTCTAGTTCGAGTGGATACATTGTGGTCCATAGTTGCAATTGTTGCATCTGGTCTGCGGACCTTACGTCCAGAGATTCTTAAGCCTTCAAATGCCTGAGGGCTTGTAACCTCATGAATGAGATGTCTATCAATATAAATAATGCTGCTTCCTTGGTCTTCATGAACCAAGTGATCGTCCCAGATTTTCTCGAACATAGTCTTCATAGGTGAAATAAGTCTCCTATGACCATATTTTAAAAAATAATCCTACAGGTAAACAGAGAATTTGATTTAAGGTGCAGTGTAACCCGAAGAATAGGTTCCTGAAACAGCTAGGCAGGCAGCTTGAGCTCCAGTGCTCCCTCCAGAAAAACTATTATTATAAAGAGTAAATCGGTATCCTAAGGACTTTGGTTGTCTACACACTCCTAAAATATCGGAAGTAGAACATTTTGTTCCTGCACTCGTTTCACCACTCAGACAAGAAGTCTGGCTTCCATATAAATCTGTACAGTAATTCGCTGAAGCATTATTGCAGGAATTATTGAATGAGTAGCCAGAAATTCCTCTGTCTTCTACTGAAAGTTCCGTTCCACTTACAATAGCAGTGATAACAGAAGCTGCATCATGATTGATGGAGTAAATATAGATTAAATAATCTGTCTTTGTTAGAAATGTTATCTTAGTTTCAGAGCTTGAATCCAAAAGATAATCTGTACCTGAGACAGCCGTAAGATCGGTATCTACATTCAAGGGACAGGATGAGGATTTAAAGATACTTACATTTAGTGTTTTTGAAAGAGTTAAAATTGTATTGGTGTTTGCACCTTTTACCTGCACAACTGCATAACTTGTAGATCCACTTTCTAGAAATAAAACATTCTGCGATGCTACGTTGGCAGATATAAATCCTGCTGAGAATTGGGAACCTAATCCTGTAACAGTGCATTTGCCATCAGAACCAGACTCATTTGCTAATAAGGAAAAAAGGGAAGTTGTTGCTGCACTATCATTCTTGGATTCAGAACAAGATACTATTGAACCTAAAATAAAAAGAATTAAAAAAAATATACTAATGCAAGTTTTTTGATAATAAATAGGACATAATATTAGTATCTTATTGAAATATGGAATAGATTTAATTGATACGTTTGATTGTGATAGTATCCCTTTCTTCATTGTCACAAATTTTACATAAATACCAAAATCAGTCAAGTAGAAGAAAAATGAAAATTACTTTCCTCGAAAAATGAGCAGGGTCTTTCCTACTTTAATTTCATCAAAATCATACAATACTTTAGGTCGAAGCAATTTTTTCCCATTTAAAAATACACCTGAATCGGAAAGCAGATCATATAATATGAAATGATCTTGTAGATTAATGATCTTTGCATGTGTATTACTTACGAAACTATCCCAAATAACAAAATCAGCTGTTTCTGATTTTCCGAGAATTGTTTCTGATCCAAAAATTGTATATTGCTTCCCAGGATTGGGACCGGATTTTTGAATCAATACAGCTTTTTGGTATTTCTCACCAACGATAGGAAGACGAATTTGGTTTTCATTTGTAGTTAAATTGTTTTCCTCATCTATATATTGAGAGATAGCTTCCCCTTCCCAACCCTCTTTTCTTCCATACATTTGTTCATAGGCCTTTGTTTCATCAAAAACCTTAGTATTTAATTCTGGGTATTTTTCTTTATTTTTGGAAAATTTAGGATAACGCAATCTTGGCAGAAGATACAATGCAGAAATACAAAGCATAAATATAAAAATTGATACTGGTAGAAACACATAAGGATCTCGTATAGAGTTTTCAATTCTCGAACTCCAGGAAAGTTCATATTCTGAATTGATATTCTGTAGATTCATGATTCCTAGATCTACAGAAATAATCTTTTCGTCAAAAAATCCAACTTTGTTTTTAGATGTATACCTTATCTTGTAAGGTGGCATTTTATACTGTTTAATATCAGAAAAAAGCTTTTGGGTTGAATCTTTTTCTTTAAGAGAGTAGAATTTACCATCACTGTATTCTGCTATCTTGCGATTTTCTTCACTAGGAAATCCAAGAATGTGAATGGGGATGCCCATCTGTCTTGCTTTTTTAGTTAATTCAACAATTTTGATTTTATCAGGAATGGACTTAGAATGGATTACAGCAACAAGGAAAGGAGATTTCTTGCCAGTTACAGAAAGTTTATCAAGTAAAATTGAGATTGTTTCTAAAGTATTTGAATAAGAATCTACAGAAGGAAGTATAAAACCAGATTGCAGACTTTTCGTTGTTTGGTGGATTTGATATAAAAACCTTCTTTCTTCTTGGATGTGAACGGAATACCTATCATTTTCATTTAACAAGGTAGATAGAGATATCACTAGATCGGTTGTCCATTGATTGATAGCCTTAGAATCGGTGGGTTGAACAGACACAACCAACTGAATAGGTTCTATTCCTTTTTCCCTTCGAATTTCTAAATCAGCAGGAATAGTTCGTATTCCATCCATATCTTCCGCTAAAACAAGATTAGATGAACTAAGAGGATGATTGAAATTTTCCCG
>Ga0210043_1000064_pt1 | contig 119072 bp, 114 predicted proteins | sample CryGeymet201501t_FD_183990 | JGI IMG/M metagenome (GOLD analysis project Ga0210043, IMG submission 183990) | Groundwater microbial communities from Crystal Geyser aquifers in Utah, USA - Crystal Geyser metaG 2015-01t (SPAdes) (version 2) | ecosystem: Environmental > Aquatic > Deep subsurface >...
GCACTACCACGACGTTTACTAGCGTGGATCAGAGCCAGACCTTCGTAACTGCGGCGGTCAGCCCTGAGTACTTCGCCTACCTATTCTTGGACGCAACGGTCCTGGCCGATCCTACAGGACAGGTCACAATGGCTCGGCAATTGCTCGGTTCCGGATTTACGGTAGGAGCATTGAAGCACGCACTAGGCTCTATCGTTACCGGCGGGTCGGTTAGTGCCGAAATTACCGGCGGGTTCCCGGCCAACAGCGTGAATGGGGCCCTTAACACCCTCTCAGCGGCCGTAAGTTACTACGTGCTAGCCAGTAACGCGTTGACCGAGTGGTTGCTAATACAGAAGGATATCGCGGATTCTGGTACAAATCTAGACTTGCTTAAGTTACCACCTTCGGTGCAGTCTAATACTGATCGGATCTACGACGGGGAGTACCGAGCCGCCGTGGATCGGGCCAACTCTGATATCGTAGAGAAGGGCCGCGCTGTATTGGAGGACTTCGAGACCCGGCTGGACTGGCCGGCTCCGCCCGTCTTCTTTTCTCCGGATCTCATTAAGATTGATAAGCTTGACGCGCTCTATCAAGCGTCGTTTGGTTGTTCAGCGTTCTATACAGGTCCTTATGCAACCACAGCCACGAGTCAGACCGTAGCCGCGGTACGAGCCGCCTTAGTCGATCTTGACCTAGGGACTGCGACCGATATAGACGGTCTCAGTACGCAGGATCGACTTGATTACTACTTTGAGTACCTATCAGGCATCTCAGCGCTTAACAACGTGTATCAGATTCTGGATAGCGAGCGAGATGTGGCCGAGGACACAACACCGCCGCCGAGTTGGGGTGATGTAGCCCAGGCCGGCGGTAGTCACGCCACGCCGTTCGAGTGGGAGCATCGCACGTTTCTGAAGCGGTCTGCAACATCGCTTGGCCAGTTTTTAACCGACCACAGGCTGGAGCTTGTGACTCAGTTTTCAGACCTGCCAACTATTTACGCCTTTTACCATATGAAGCCGGCGTCAGGGTCAATCCGACCTGCTACTAAAAACGGGCTCGTGTTCGACGACAGCTTGTTCAGTAAGTTGGTGGATGAAAAGCAACTGACCACACCGGATGCAGCGTCCGGTGCACTAGATGCAGATCCGATGATCGAGCTAGCGCGTCAGCAGGCTACGCAAGCGTTTTTGACCACAGCGGCTAGGCAGGATATTATCCTAGCCTACGCTCGCGCACACTTCGGTACTCGGGGCTTTGATGGCACGTGATGAGTGACGCACCCAATAATGCAATTAGAGCGGCGGCACGAGACACCGACTTAGGCTTGGCCCAGCGGGCAAAGGCGGGCGACAAGGAGGCTCTGAACCGCTTGATACGGAACCACAAAGATCTGATCCAGATGAAAGCACGCGGGTTCCGTAATGCACCTGTCCCAATAGCTGCGATCGAGGGTGAGGGTATTCGGCTCCTAGCCATGGCCGTGACTAAGTTTGATCCAGCGCAGGGTGTTGCGTTTAGAACCTTCTTGGACAACTATCTCAGGGGTCTATACCGTTACGTGAACAGTAACAAACGTGTAGACCGGGCTCCGGAGCACCGGCATCTGCGTTACCACCGTTATGAGGCGGTGAAGAGCCTGCTTAGAGTCGAGTATGACCGGGTCCCTACACAGACTGAATTATCTGATGCACTGGGCTGGAGCCCCGCAGATATCCGTCAGATGGAGCAGATGACATCGCAGCGTAGTCTGGCAAGCAGCGGGCTCGAGAATATTCAGTCTAGGGATCAAGCGCACAGCCGCTATCAGGAGTCGGCGGAGCTGGCTTACGCTGGGTGGAGTCGTGAGTACCAGTCGATTTACGATTACAGCATGGGCACCCACGGTAAACCACAGATCAAAGCTGTGCCGGATATTGCGCGGCGCGTTGGTTCGACTCCGGACCGTGTGTATAAGGTCAAGCGGATCCTGGCTCAAGAGTTGGGGAGTAGCTTGTGAGGGTCCGTGATGACCCGCAGAGCCTCCGGTTCAGTGGTGTGCGCAGGATTCCACGCGAGCAGTGGCCTGTGAACTGGCTCAAAGGTGGCTGTCAGCCTGGTGATCTACTTTTGACAGCGGGGCGGTGGGGTGTAACCGGCGGCTTACTCTGTCTGACGAAGACCGGGCGGTTCATGACGCTCACACCACGACAGGTGTTTGACGGTGCAGCCGTTCCCTGGCCGGAGCCGGGCTCGTATTTCTCGATTAGGCTGATCGGTGATCGTGTCGAGCTCGAGCTAAAAAAGAGCCCGAAGGCTCCGGATCCCCTGTGGGACCCTCCTATGCCCAGTTGAGCGCCCAAAGATCTTGGTCGAATATTCGGGATCGGTGAGCATCTGCGCTACTCTCGCTCATGCTGGGTGCCACGATTCTGTTAAACCAATCTAAGGCGTTGTTAAACAACGTCTGACGACCGTCGCACATCGGCAAGGCCCGGACACAGGTCCGTGACCGGCCGTCTACTGTTTGCCGTGTGAGGCTCAGGACCTTGAGGTGGGTCCAATCCGGGGGGACCAGCCCATTGAACAAGATCGGTGTACCGACCTTGGCTTGCTCGCTGAAACGCCAGCCACAATCGTCTGGAGGCGCGCCAAGATTATCTACATCGCCCCACACAGCATAGCCGCGCACTGGATCAGGATATAGGACGCCGTGCCGTGTGAGCATGGTCTGAGTCATGGCCAGATACGTAGGTGTCAGGCCGAGCAATAGGTGTGGGATTACTGGACGCCAGATAAGGCAGCCTGCTGCAAGTTTCGGTAAAGTCATAGCGGTTCCGGGCCTAGTCGAACAGGCCTTCTAAGGGATCCAAGAGTTTGGCCCGCGCCGGCCTGCGCCGTAGTGCGTGTCGGACCTGGTCCAGCGTAGCGTCTCTCCTGGCTACGTGGTATGAGAGCGAATCTTTACAGTCAAAGGCGCAGGTTGAGCGCTCCATTTCAACTGACAGCGCATCCCAGGTCGGGTTGGGCACCTGCACCTTACGTGTTTTAGGTACAGACCCGGATGCAGCGACTTCGATCCGTGGGATACCGTTGTATACCCAATATCGGCTGAAGAAATCTCGGCCTACAGCCAGAGTAGCGGTGTCGGATTCCAGGTACGTAATCAACCGTCTACGCTGAGCTGTGGTCAGGCTGAGGAAGGCTACTGACAGGCTCTTTATGATCCATGCTGGATTCTCAAGCGTAGGGAACACGGTCCGGTACGCACATGGACCGCACCGTACCGACCCTCGCGTATCGTAGCGACCTACGCCTGTAGTCCGGATCTGATCGGTCGGATCCAGCTTTCGGCCACAGTTGTGGCAGGTTACGGTGCGTATCGTTACACGCATAATATCCGGGTTGTAAGGCGCCCCGGCCCGTTGTAGCGGGCCGGGGCTGGGTACCTAAGCGTTGCGGAGCTGCTGTGCCATCAGGATGTTACCCGGTTGGTAGCAATCCGAATGGCCATCCGGACAGGCTGAAGGGCCATCCAGACAGTCCGAATAGTCCTCCGGACAGGCCGAAGGGCCCTCCAGACAGTCCGAATCGACCGTGTCCGTACTCGGGTACTCGGCCGCTAGCACGCAACTACCGGGGATAACCGTCAGGCTCGCGCCGTGCACGAGCATCACGGCACCGCACCCGCTCGGATGCTCGATTGGATAGAGCAAATCCGGTCGACCAGGCATAGACTCAGCCAATCGTTGGGGCACGACCAGGGCTGTGTTGTGCATCTGACTAGGCAGGTTTTTGACGTACAGCAGGGCCTGCTGTACCGTCAGAGTGGGCGCCAACTCCGTGTACATGCCGCTGATCGGCTGGTACTGTCCGGTCAAAGTGACCGGTGCGACCGTGTCGGGCCGCTCCAGTAGCAGCGTCCCAATCGGCGTGAGGAGTTGAAGTGGGTATTCCAGCAGGTTTATGATTCTCATAGACATTGGCAGCCTCCTTGGCCGCAAATTTTTGTGTTCATAGGACTTATGCCAGATTTTGATAGAAACGTTGTAGAGCGCTCCGGCGGCCTACTCGGCCGGGCGCTGCTGTGGGCAGGCTCTCCGACCGTAAATAGGCATCCAGAATTGGTGTGATGGCGTGGTGCCGATTCTGGCGGTCTTTTCTCTTTGTGGAACGACTCGCGGGGACCTTGGCTGGGTTCTTCCGCTCATAACACCAACAAATCTGGCTAGGTATTGCAATGGCCGCAGACTTGGGTTTATGCTACATCTACATCGTCTGGTAGACGATGAGTCACGAGGCTGCTCCACGGAACCCGAACAGAGTACCAATACATGGATATCAAATGGAATAAAGTAACCGACGACATCAGGATGCAGCTCAAGGAGGAGGCGAGTGCATTTCTCACATCCACCGAGGGGGATCTTGGTGGTTGGGCGGCCGCGATCGCCGCTGACCTGGCCGAGGCTATGGCCGCAGGTCGGTTTGATCTGTTGCCACACATTAGTGGTCAGATGCGTGTACTAGCAGGGGCTAAGAAGGTTGAGCTCAGTGCCGCTGGTTGGCGTACGCTGGATACGGTAGTATCCACAACCATTAAGGTGGTCAGTAGTCTGCTAAGCGCTGGGGTGGTGGCTTGATGCGTGTGGTTACACGTACCAGCCTGTTGGCTAGCTGCCTCCTGGTCGGCATTACAGCCTGTAGTACACCTCGGTACGCTATCGTGCTTGACGATGTTCGTGATACGTCGATGCTGGTAGTCGAGGGTCACGACGCATATGTCAAGGACACGGTGAGTACAGGCTCCTGGGCCCGCCTATCTGCGGAGGAGGCCGCCTTTGACCTGGCGCAATCGGCGGCTTTCGTCGACGTGCTTGCAGACCCGGTCGGTACGGGCTGGGTTCCTGTTGCCACGTTCGAGACTGTGGCTAATCCTGTGTTCGACCGTTACGTGGCCTGGGTCTCTGAAGCCTTCCCTTATGATCCTTCCGTTGATCCTATCGAACCACTTGACCGTCGGGTACTACTCCGTAACGTATCCCTGATTCGGGACTACGTGGCACGGGTTCGGTCTAAACAGCCGTCTCGGTGACAGCTTACAGGACCGCCACACAGCGGGTCACGGGCACTGAGCCTCAGGCGGATTACTAGCGACTTTCCGTTGACTAGGGGGCCCTAGAAGGCGCGTATGCCGATGATGGTCGGCTGCGCCAATCAACCTGATTAGGCTGTTATGTGCGCGAGCACTATCTTGCAGAGCGTATGTGTAGGAGTTCACGGGCCCGAGAAGTCGGTCGCGACGGTCGCGGCCGTCCTTGACTTCTACAAGGGGGCGGGCAATCCTGTCGAGTCTATCATCCAGGGGCTACGCGCGCCTGGTGAACAGGTATCAACATTATGGGCGCCTGTATGCGTGCGTATAGTAGCCGACAGTAAGGCCGGAATCAGCCGGGGTCACACCACCACGTTGTAGGCTGGCGGACCCAATGACCAGCATCTATACTTGGTACAGGAGGGTATCAACAAATGGAGACACCTGGTAAACGTAGTAGCGAGTACCTGCTGACTAGCGGAGCTGGTAAGGCTGGTATCGTGGGCGTGTTGATTACGCTGGTCACAGCCCTGCTTCAGGACGGCGGGCTCTCTGAGATCAGCCTTACCTGGCCCACCGCGGCTCTGCTCATTGCAGTCGTGCTGGCTTTAGCTGCCATCATTGTGAGCTATAACATTTCTAGAGGCCTGGCTAAGATCGAGAATCGTGTTCAGAATCCGGAGCCGCCGGCCTAGTGTGTCAGATCAGCCTGTATCTAAGTACTTAGCATCCAGAACCCTTTGATAAAGCTACCAGCGCCAGTCTTGGAAGGGCTGATTCTCCGCATAGGGAAGCAGGCCGATGCGCGAATCGAGGCGCTAGCAGACTTAGAGGCACCGCTGTATCTAGGTGATATCGACCTGATCGAGTACCTGCTCCGCGTAGCAGAGACCGAGCGGCTTGATAAATCAACAAAGGTTAATACGCTACAGCCACACGTGGCCGTTGGCACAGTGTTGGGCAAAGCCCTAGAGCGGGCGCCCAATAGGTTGCTGCCTGGCGCTAAGATGATCCGCAGTGGCCGCCCTATCACGGATATCATGAAGAAGTTCAAGAAGATCCAGAGGCGGGCCTTGAAGGGTTCGATGATTGGCTTCCGTAAGGCGGTTAAGTCTAACCAGAAGGCGCTGATCAACGCGGCCCGCAGCTCTGCCCGATCGGCCTATCACTAAATTAGGCGGAAGCAGTATATAGACGTTTATCCTGACCCAATAATCTAAGGAACAGCACCTATGGCCACCGGAAAGAAGTCGAAAGTTCGGGCGTTTATCGATCAGGACACCGAGAACAGGCGCTATAACAATCGGTGTACGGTGTGCCGCACTGCGGCATGCACACCAGCCGTTGACGCGGACATCAAGGAGTGGATTAAGGCCTACAAATCTGGGGAGGCCGGCGGGTCGACCTGGACAAGTTTCTGTCTCTGGCTTCAAAAGGAGTATCACGTCAGCCACGGCCGCGCCAGCCTGGCTCGACATGCCACGCGGTGTCTCGAACTGCCGAGTCCGGTGAACAGTTTTGGGTGAGGTGCCTAAGCCTGTAAAGCAGCCGCGTGCCAGTGTGCTGCTCCGTATGGAGAAGGAGGCGCACAACGACACCAAGCTAAAACTGGACAGGGAAACGCGGGTAGCCCGCGCCACGAGCGCGGAGCTCCGTGCCTTGCTCAAATCCATGCACAGTCGAAACGCAGAGCTTGAGAAGGAGATTGACGCATACGCCCATTCGGTAAAATCGAGGCGAGCCCCCAGCAAAATCAGACCTACGTCAGGCTCGGGCACTAGCGAGTCTGTAGCCCTGGTCCTGATGTCGGATTGGCATATCGACGAGATCGTACCGAAAGAGACAGTGCAAGGCTTGAATGAGTATCGGCCCGAGATCGCTGAAAAGCGGGCCCGAGCTTTCTTCGACCACCTGCTGCGGGTCGTGGATATGAATCGGAAGCATACCAGGATCGACACACTGGTGGCCTGGTGTGGCGGCGACTTCATCACGGGGCATATCCACGAGGAGATGAAGGAGACCACGGCGATGACGCCGCTTGAGTCTGTCGACTTTGCCGCACAGCTGCTGCGCGCCGGTTTTGAATTTCTGCTCGAGCACGGCGGATTCAAGCGTATCGTAGTGCCGTGTTCATTTGGAAATCACGGTAGGTTAACGCGGAAACCCTATACGACCAAGGCAGCTGAGCATAACCTGGAGTGGTTCATGTACATCCAGCTCCAGCGTCAGTTCGCATCTAGCCCCGAGCTGGAGTTTCACGTGACCCGGTCTCGGCTCCATGACAGCGTGGTGGTTTTCGATCGGCGCCTTCGGTTTCATCATGGTGAGGACCTTAAGTTCCAGGGTGGCCAACAAGGGGTGTACGGTCGGCTACATAAGTCGCACCAGGCTTGGAATCAGACCAACCCGTGTTACATGACCTGTGTTGGGCACTGGCATCAAGCCATAGCGTTCCAAGATCTAGGGATGCAGAACGGCTCATTGATCGGCTACTCGGCGTACGCGCAGCTACTCCAGGCACAGTTTGAGCCGCCCAGGCAGATGATGTGCTTAATCGAAAAGGATTACGGTATGGTGGCGTCTTACCCTATTTTTGTAGACTAGGCCAAGTGTTCAAAACTTGGACCAGTATCGAGGCGCGGCCTACTGGGCTCTCGACGCGTAGCTATGTCGACGCCTAGGTTCTCACAACGGGAGTGGAATGCCGCCGTCCGCACACTCACAGTGCTGTGCCCATTGCCATCCCGTGTCGTGGTTAGGCGTATAAAGTTGCCTGAGGGCCTCTACGGTGATTGTGACAAGCGTCGCGGTTGTTTCTACATCCGGGTACGTCGGATGGTTGACATGCACCACTCATTCATGGTCTTGACACATGAGTGGGCGCATGCCATGGTCTGGTCCTTGTATAAGGACCGCGATCGCGACCATCCAGCCTATTACGGCGTGGCGTGGTCAGAAGCGTACCAAGCCCTTTTTCCATCTAACGCGTGATGGGCATCCAGATACAGTCAATCAGTTCCGCCAAGCAAGCCATGAATCGGCGTAGGTCTGACGTGAAGTCATTTGCCGAGCATCCTAACCTAGCGATGCGGGGTAAGTCGGTGATCGTAATGGGTAACAGCCCGGCTCTGAATGAAGTCGATCTTGCTGTACTAGATCCGGCGATAACGATCGGTATCAACAGGGTTTGCGAGGTCTACGACCCGACAGCGTTGCTCTTTACCGACCCGCCGATTTACTATGTGGCCCAGGACGACTACGATTGTTTTGATGGACCTATCCTGACTTGGCACGGTATTGATCCTGGTCTTGGTTGTATCGGCCGTCCTAACACCCGATATTTCAATCTGCAACCAGCTAGCACGGCCCCAAAAGCGTGGCGCTGGCCGACTAGACTTGAGGACGCGCTGATCCGAGAGGGTACGACACCGCCGTATGCGATTCAGCTTGCGGTGCTGGCTGGGGCTCGTGCGGTAGGTATTCTGGGCGTAGACCACAGTGCGCCGGATCGGGTCAATCGAGGCCAGGCCACGCACTTTTTCGGATCCGCATTGAACTCCTGCTTCTGTCGTGCTTGTAAACGGTGGGTCGACGTCGGGGCCGCGGTACGTCGCAACCGCGTCCTGGTATGCCCGCATATGGATTGCCGGGCTGAGAACAAGTTGATGCGGTTTACAAGTACAGGAGGCCAGGGTTGGACCAGGAGTCACGACCTGTTCTATACCGGATGCGCCGCCTGGGCCGCGGCTCGTGGTTGTGAGCTCATCAATCTATCGCCGTTTGCCGATACGCCGATTCACAGAGCGGGCTGGCCTAAACTATCGTGCAAGGAGTTTGTGGAGACTTATGGTTGACGCCTGGAAACCGCCTCTGACCGACGCGGGTACGCTTCCGAGCGGGTACTTCGTGGGCGGTGCTCGTATTGCGTATCAGCATCCGTCTCAGCTACGCAAACGACCTGATGTGCGTAAGCGTGCGCAGACGCCCGGGTACATGAATGATGCCCGTATAGCGGAACAGCGCAACCCTGGTAAGCCTACCAGAGGCTCGCAGTACGGGCACCCGAATGATGAGGCGCACGCGTGGGTCTGGATCTAGACGCTGAGTACTCATGGTCGTCAGTTACCTCGGCTGAGGTGGCGCAAGCCTTGGATGCGTGCACCGACCTCTTGGGTCAGATCACGTACACAGCGCACGGAGTGTTCGGTGACATATATGTCGAGTATGATGTGTGTGGGCGCCTCAATGAGGCGCCTTATTTAGGGGAGCCGGAAACGGTCATTACGGTATGGACCAAGACCCAGATCGAGGGTACGAAGACTCTTTCGATCAAAGTGAGCTTCAACGACGCCGACACGCAGGGGCTCGTCGAGCAGCTATTCGACGCAGTAGACGGCTACGTGGGCGTACCGCGCGGCTCGCGGAACTGGGTGCTGTGAAATGCCCGTTCAACGTGGGGCGGTTTGTGCACAAGCCGTACCGCCCACCGGAGCGCGGCTACCGTGTGACACCTGATCAGGATTACGACTATGTCAGCTGCTACAGAGTTCTAGTGGCACGTGGTGGGGGTACCACAAGCCGTGTCTTGGTCGATATCAGGGCGCCAGCCTGTCACGGTGCCCGGCGTCATCACGCGGATTTTGCCGCGGTCCGGTTTTTTTCGTTCGGCGCGGAGGACGACCTGGATAGATACCTATTCTGGCTTTATGAGGAGGCGTTGGTAGACACGTTTGGGATCCGACCAGGTCTTGTTGTAGCTGAGCAATGGAGCTTCGAGGCGCAGACAGACATTGCGGTGCGGCCTTATCGTGGTATTTTTATTCACCCGGGTCGGCTCGATGAGTGGGGCCTACTCACAGGGGCCCGTGCTTGTAAGGGTGATTTGGCGCTGTACTAAAAATAGGAATGGATGCTAGAGCCGCGCGGACCCTAGCATCCACGGACAACTAGGCCCAGTGATGGTGGGCGTGCATCCAGTCGATAGGCACGAGGTTGAGCGTCATCTGGTGCCTGATCTGCACCTTGCGCACCCAGTTCTGGGTGCGTCGGTATTGATCCTTGTCTAGATCAGCGCTATCTAGCAAGCGCCGGGCCTGGCTCGCGGCCTGGGACATACCGACGTGCTCGTTCATAAAATCGGTCGCGTTTATGGCGATTAGGTGACTTGTCTCCGGATCTGAGTTTCGGCACGCGGCTGAATCTCGGATCATGCGGAGTAGGGCGGGTGGTGGTGCCCAACTAGCGGCTGAATGCAGCACATTGTGGAATAGCCCGTTGATGATGATGCGTAACTCGCGCTCATCGTGTGTAATCGTTTTCATGACGCTAGTGTACCACACGCGGTGGTACTGGTAAAAAAGTTCGATGGAATGTCCAACCCCCGGCGAGTTAGTTCGCCGGGGGTTGGTCCTAGACGGCAGGCCTACCAGCCCGCCTTCGAGGCCAGGGCCTCGGAGGCGGCCATGGCCGCCTTCCGGCCCGCCTCTGCGGGGTCCCACTCCGCCTGTCGGCGGCGGGCCGCATCCGCGGCCCTAGCCGCCCGCTCGGCGGCCTCCGCCGCGTCTCGGGCCGCGCGCCGCGCGCGCGAGTCGCGTTCCTCGCGGACGACCGCGAGGCCCAGGGCCCCTAAGACCGCTACGCAGCCTACAGCTGCCGCGATCCCTACGTAATTACTCCAGACCGCTGAGCGGTCCAGCGCAATTTGTGACTCGATCAACGCCTCTACGGAACTGTTTGAGGGGCTGAGGTCGAGCGTCGCCAGATCCTGAATTGCTTCCATGTTTTTAGGCCCCTCCTGGGGCCTATTTTTTTTTAGGTGAGCTGATCCGGGGTACAGTTCCCGGACTCATTCAACTCATGCCCTATTATGGCGGTATTATTGTAGTATTAGGTACCAAAACCGCCCTACACTTGTGGTATGCTCGGCACCGCCACGTTCCATTACGGGTTCACGCCTGATCCAGCTATACCGGCCACACCGGCTCGTGAGGGGCAGAGCGGCTACGGCGGTGGCCGGGTTGCGAGTAATCGGCGCGGGATCCCGGCGAATACGCCCATGGGCACTGCAACTAAGCGTCGGCTAACGTATAGGGAGCGGCGACAGCATAACAAGGCGTTGGACGAGAGTTGGTTGACCGATGATCGACCAGTTGATGATATGAATGATACCCGATCTAAGCACGCCAGTTTCGACGACGGGCGTGGAACATGGCGTACATACTGGGCTACTGGGCGGGTCACGGACCGTAAGCAGCAGCGGCATCGGATCAAAGCAGGCCCCAACCCAACGGGACAGCAGCACAAGGATCAGGCCAGCACGCCTGGGGGTCCGGCTTGTAATAGTGGTAATCCAATGGTGAAGCGCGGGATGACTGTTGCCGAGGTCCGTCATGTTCTGGAGCAGCCCGCGGTCACAGGGTTGGGGCAGAAGCTGGCTGCTGCCGTGGATTCTGCGGCGCCTGCGCCGCAGGAATCGGTTAATACCAGGCTGAAGCGGAGGGCCGTCTCCTATACGCATGAGGGCTTATTGGCCCGCCGTAAGTTAGAGCAGGAGCACGTGAATCGAGCACTCAACGCGCTATGAGTGACCCACGGCCGCGCATTCCGCGTTTACCCACTCGCCGGCAGACCCACGGGATACCTAGTACAGTTCCGATCCCTAAGTTTCTGAAGCCGGCTGACTTGCGTAAAATTTCGGAGCGTAAGGCGGCGAGTCCTGACCGGACCTGGCAGGAGTTGGTACGCGAGGCGGTGGTAGCCGGGATTGATACGGCCTTGAGCCTGTAGTGAAATAATGTGGGGACGGACCCAGACCCCCACCGTAGCGGGGGTCTGGTATGCGTCAGTGCCGCCCCCACACGGGGGCTTTTGCTGTGTCGATTACAGGTCGCGTGCGCGACAGGCTGCGCTCCAAAATCTCTGGGTTCTGAGGCCAGTGAGACGCCACGGACCCCCGCACTGTGAGCGTCTGCCGTTTCCGCGGTAGACCGACCCGGAGCCAGGAGCATCCCGCGATCTTAGCGTCTGTCTGCCACACACGGTGGCCGGCCTCAATCAGCATGCGTCCCAGTGGTTTACCATCGGGACCCGGGTTCACAATCTCGAACCGCAGCAGCCAGGGCGCAGCCCTGCGCAGGTCCATAATATCGAGGAGCAGCAGGGCTGGCATTGAGTCATTTTTGAACCAAGCCTCGTATACCCGCTCACGGGCGTTGACGACCGGAAATGAGCTGTTGAGGGGTATAACAGCCGCGAGTCGGCTGACACGGAAGTGGAATTGGGCGTATGACGTGCCCTGCAATTCGCGGCACACGAATTGCGTCTGCGTCTTATTTCTGCTCATCGGTATGTTTTCTCATGTTGTTTAGACGGCGTACCCATGTGACTTATGACACGAACTAAGTCCTATTAGGGTTCGATCTGGATCCGGGCGCTGGGCAGCGCCATTTAGGAGGTTGTGATTACGCACTGCCAATGCGCTGGTGTGGACGGGCGGCTGTTCGCTGATGACTCGCAGGAGCGCGCGCGCCACAGTAGGCCTCGGTGCAGGCGCGTATGCACGTGCCGGCCTAGGCGGCAATACTCGGGCTCAAATCGACAGCACATCAAGTGCAGCAATCAAACGGCGCGACGGCCGGATCTCGATAATGCGCGACAGCTCTGCGATTGTCACTTTGCGCTGGCTCAGGCCGTCCAGAAGCGCGGCCATTGCGACCTTAGGCCCGATGAGGTGCTCGAAGCGGAAACAATCCGCGACAGTGCGTGATGGTGATGTGATACGGGCGGGTACGCCCTCGAACTCGGTATCCTTTACGCTGTACGTCCAAGCCGCTCCGCTGAAGCGTACGACGCGCAGTTTAAGTTCGCGCATGTTTGGCTTATGCGCCTTGTGCGGGACAGCAAGCCAGACGGCGTCAGGCGCCTTGGTCCCGATGCCGTGTATACGTAATGCTGAGAGTAGGCAGACGACGCTATTTGGCACGCGCGCACAGGCCATGGCGATTGAGTAGTTCTCGGTAACATCGGCGCACGTCACGCGATAGAGACCGCGCCCAAGCCGCTCGACACACCCCGATTGCAGCAGGTCGCGGAGGTGGTTTCGAGTCAGGCCGGCGTCTTCGAGTTGGGCAGCACGGAAGCAGCTGACGATCCCTGAACTCAAAAGTTGTTCAAGCACGTCTTGTGGTGTAACTCTAGTTTTTGTGGTAGGTTTCATGGTGTGTAAGCGTCGATCTGGTAGTTGGATTAGCTTTTTCTATAACAGGACCCCGTCTGCATATTGCCAGCCGGCTGCCGGTACACTTGGTTGTGGTTACGAACAAGAATGACCCGATCAATCTCGGGGTCCAGGCTCAGGACTGCCCTACAGCACTCAGCCAGTTGATCATCCTAGTAGAGGACAGCGTGGAGGCTGCACTGGGCCCGCTTGGTTTTGACCTTGAGGTTGTGTCCAGGGACAGCGTCGACGAGGATACTGGCGGGCTGTGGGGCGCAATCATCGCGGAGCCGCTCAAGGTGGCCGATGCGGCTATCGCTGAGACCTTCGATTTTGACCCAGCCTCAATCGCGGCTGGTAAGACCAAGGTGCGCAATGCGCTGGTCGTGTTGTTTGATCCAGACTCAATCCAGGCGGCGTTGGAGCCGATCACCGATATTGGTAAGGTCACGGTGGCTACCACTGGTGTTCTGCTCGGGACTGGGGACCCGACCGAGGTTATCAACCAGAAGCTGAGTCCGCTATCTGATAAATACAAGAACGCACCAACACCCTGTGCTCAGAATGTGCTCGTGGCCACGGCCGCTACTGTGACCCGTGTTATAGCGGGTACCGCGAATGAGGTTCTAAAGAAGGTGGGAGCGGCCCAAGCCTTGCTTGGGATGTCGATGTCGATGCTCAACAACTTTGGTGAGGGTCTATTCCTGCTCATCGGGTCAGAGCTGGACCGGGTCTATACCTTGGAGGTCACGCTTCTTTCACAGATTGAATACGTTCTAGCGCAGATTGAACAGATCTTGATCGAGCTTGGTGATGAGCCATTCTCATTCAACCACCCTAAGGTGGTCCAGGATGCTCGGGTCAACCTGCTATTGGCCGACTCTGTTTTGTCTCAGGTTCAGAGCCGGATTCAGATTAGAGCTGGGCTCAATGAGGCTGCATACGACCAGGCCAGATCCCTGGTACAGCAGGTGGAGCAGATGCTCTGTGATGCGTCAGAGGAACTGATACCGGGTTTCAGTTCGAAGCCGTATAAGCTGCTCGCGTTATTTCGGGCTCTCGAGGTTTACACACAGCAGTGGATTCGTCAATCTACCCGAGTCCAGGCCCAGGTAGATGGTATGCTGGCATTCCCTACCAGCCTCAAGGCGCAGCTACAGGTCGACAATTTCTTCGCGCCTATTCTCGACCTGGTCCGCTGCCAGCTTCAGCACGTGACTGAAGACATGGCAAATGTGGCGCTCAAAGGGCAGTTGCTGCTCTATGTGGCCAAGGAGCACAAGTGGTGTCTCCAGCTCAAGGTGCTGAACGAAACTATGAAGGCGAGCCGATCCCTACTCGAAACGGGGGACAATGCTGCGAAGTTCTCTGATGATGTGCTCATCTTTGTGTCTGAATACGAGGCCCAGCAGCAGGCGATAACGGCACAGCCTCAAGCCGTGTTTGACGTGCTCGAAGTCGCGTTGACCCAAATTAGGCTCAAGGTCCAGAACCAAGCTACGCCAGCCGCCGTCGTTCGGGCCTACGTAGCCCAGGCGCTCGGTCTTGCTACGCTTCGACGCCAGCAGCTCGAGGCTCAGCGTCCGCTTTTGCTTGAGCTCCTAAGCCTCGGTAGTAATAAGTACGTTAAGGCTTGGGCTCAGGCCAAGCAGTATACAGAGTTTTTGACCGGCAAGGGGCTTAGTACCGTGCTCAAAGGCCTTGTGACTGGTGACCTGGATGCGGTGTTCGGCGCCAATGCCACAACTGCGGCGATTGAAGACAAGGTTCAGGCCCACGTGGTCAAGGTCATGGGTTGCCTTAAAGACAAGGACCCAGCATCGGTTGACAAGCTGACTCAGGTCGCTAAGCAGGCATCGGACGACTCGAGATCGAAGGCTCTGATAACAGACAGAGTTGGAGGCGCGGCATCGCTCTTCGCGTTTGAAGCCCTACTGGAATCCGCGGAGCGTCAGATCAATCTATCTACGATACAGCTCTAGTAAAGTGGCAGAGCTTATGAGGCGTGCTTGACGCAGCCGCGGTATGCAGACCGCCTAGGCTCTCTGTATTTTTATACAGTTATTTTGTCTTCTTTAGTTGACACACGGTATAGATTGGTGCAAGGTCTTCGTCATGATGCACAAACCTGCCAACCAAGCCGATGACGGTGCCCCGTATATTGACGCCGAACTCGAGTCATTTTTCACATACCACCGGCCTAAGGAGGGTCAGGCTACGATTTATGCGGAAATCCGCGATGCAGCCAAAGTATTCGCTTACAAGGTGTGCCGCGAGTGCCCGAATGGGCGTGAGAGGACACAGGCCTTGGTCCATCTGCGAGCCGCTGTGATGTGGGCCAACGCCGGTATCGCCTGCGCTGAATAGTGACCATTAATCTGGCATAAGTTGTATGGTTGCCTCGGTGTTGATCACACACTACCGAACCACACCACAAATGGGTGAGGACCGGCTTGTCCGGTCCTTTTGTTTTTTCAACTAACTACGCCAATGAGACACTATAACCTCTTCGATGGCCCGCAGTCAGTGCCGGAGCCTTTTCTGTTCAAGTTTGCCAACAGTACCAGCCTTATCCAGAACGCGCTACAAGATTGTCCACAGACGGGCAATCTCGTTCGTGGGGAGGTCCACGATGCTTTACGCAGCGTTTGATATCGAGACCGGTAAAGTCTTGGACGAGGATGTTACCGATATCCGTGCGCACCGACCATTAGGTATCTCGTGTGCGGCTCTAATCGTTGAGGGTGAGCGACCGCAGGCGTTTCAGAACCGCAATGCATTGACCTGGACCGCGGATCAGACTCAGAGCTTCATCCAACGACTTGAGAAACTGGCGGCCAGCGGGGTCCGGCTCGCGTCCTGGAATGGCCTCGGGTTCGATTTTGACATCCTAGCGGAGGAAGCTGGTGGTGGTGAGTGGTTCGAGCGGGCTCAGGTATTGGCCATGGATCACTACGATCTCATGTTCCAGGTCATGTGTACCAAGGGTTATCCGGTGAGTCTTGAGAATGCGTGCAAAGGGTTCGGGCTCACCGGTAAGCTATCAGGGGTCCACGGAGCCCAGGCGCCTGCTATGTGGGCGGCAGGCGAGCGTGAGAAGGTCATGGCGTACTGCGCCCAGGACACTGTGGCTACCCTTGATGTGGTCTTGGCCACGACACGAGAGCGTACCTTTCGTTGGGTATCTAAGTCTGGGCGGCCTAATAAGTTCTCCTGTCCTGAGATACTGACTGTGCGTCAGGCGCTGGCCATGCCGGTACCGGACACATCGTGGATGACTACGCCAATGCAGCGGGCGCAGTTCACATCTTGGTTCCCGGGTGCGGAGCCCCGTCTGGAGCCCGGAGAATCGACAACACCTCAAGCGGCTGGGTCCGCATTCGAGTTCGTAACCCCAGAACCACTGGAGTGACTCCGATGTCAACCAATAGATACGCATTGTCAGACAACTAAAGGAGCCTATAAGATGTCGCGTACCTGGACACAGTTTGAGAAAGTTAAGCGGCCAGAGCCGCCCCGACATATGGATACGGCGACCAAAGCCGAGTGGCTTGGTCATATTCGGTCAGGGTTGATTGAGTTGTGGGTCAACAACCTGTACCTCGTGATCGTGTATCGGCATGATCTTGTGCCGATTATCCCCAGCCTCAGGACGCAGCAGCCGGTGTGGCTCAGTATCAGCAGGCTGGCACGGACAGAGTTACCCAGGGACTGGCGTGACTTGCAGCGGATCAAGAATGAGATCCTGGGCCACCACGTCGAGCTTGTTGAGCTGTTTCCTGATGAGGATCGTCTTGTCGATGAATCAAATCAGACCCATCTCTGGGGCTTCGAGGTTCCTGGCGTTAAGTTCCCATTCGGCTATGCTGACCGGTTGGTTCAGAACAATGACTCGGCCTCGGCGTTTGGCGGATCGCAGCGTGTGTTTGAGTTCGAGCCTGGGGATTGGCATATCCCGCCGGCGTCGGTTCGCCGGATTGCGCTGGATGATGAGGATATTCTATTCCTCTGCGACCTGATAGACGGTGACCCACCGAGTGAGGCTGATCTACGGGTGGTGGCGGAGATACGTGCTGTGCTTGACGGGCTGAAGCCCTTAGAGCCGGGCCAAGAGAGGCTCGTGTAACCGGTATACCGGCGTGCACGGTGCTTTTTGTATACAGTGGCGTGCATCGGTTGTGGGAGGGCATCAGGCCCTCCCACATTATGGCCCTATCCTTTTATTTTCCTAACACACATACACAAGGAGCTACTGTGATCGACCTAACAAAAACCCCTATCTCTGATCTAGTACAGGCGTTAATGACGTCCGACAACGCGTCGGCTTTAGAGCATCAGAAGCGGACCGCCGTTGTCCTTGAGCTGATCCGCCGCGCGTCATCCTATAATCCGGAGCCGTCTACGGACCCGCCGGTCGACCTTCCGGTCGACCTTCCGGTTGAGCCTCCGGTTGAGCCTCCGGTTTACCCGCCTACTAACAGCAGCGGTAGTGGTGGTGGGCCTGCTAACACGACGCTGCCGCCGCCGCCGCCTAGTTATCCTCGTGAGTATCTGGATGTAGAGCTGGATGCCGTGGTTCATCTCGCGGCCTATCCCGACCTAACGTTGACCAAGGCCTATTACGAGGCGCGAAGCCGTGGTGTAGCGGCGCCCGTAATCGGTATTCGCGGTGATGGCGGATCAGTCTCGTTTGCCGACGGCTCGAAGTGGAGCGCTGACTTGATCGGAAACAACGACGAGCATGTGTCGATCACATTAGTAGCTCTAGACCCTGATGCTAAGATTCGGATTAGCCATCTGGGTCGGAAGTACGGTGTTATTGACCAACTTCGCATCATCGGTCTAGGGATTCAGGGACGGGCTAGCGACGTCAATTTCATCATCCGACAAACGGGTCGAGTTGGCCAGCTAATCCTTGATGGGCACCGCTGGATCCCAGCGCAGGATGCCAGTGGTGAGGACATTGTGCACGTTTCGGCCATGTCTATGGATCACGGCTGGGATCAGCTCGTATTGCGTGATAGGAGGCCTGGAGGCTTATTCAAGGAACACTCGCTGGCCTACCTCAAGGGCGGGAAAGCAACATGGATTCTCAACAACGACCTGGACGGAGGCAACCGCACTGGTACTCAGATTCGGCCCCATATTGCATACCTTAACCAACCATACACTGAGCCTCATAATGGCCCACTGGTTATTATGGGCAACAGGTCACTAGGGTTTGGGTATGAGCATAGCGCGCCCAGTGGTGGCAGTGTGCTGACTGTGTGGCAGAACTGGGGCGACACCTGGATCCTCAATAACTCGATTGAGGACGCCCGCTACGGGTGCGTGGCCGTGTCAGAGCAGAGCGCGGACCGCAATCACCTGAACGCGAATGGGTATCCTATTGGTCGCGTATTTTTTGGTGGAAATACATGCCTGAACTTGGGCGGAGATCGGGAGGCGGTATCAATCAGCGGGTGTGAGGAGTTTCACTGGCTGCCTGGTAACGACGTGGCCAAGCTCCACTTCAACCCGGCCTGGGCCCAGACCGTCGGAGCCGCGATTGGGGTAGGCACAATCTTCGACTACACATCAGGTTTCGGAGGGGCTCAAGTCGTATCGAGCTTTACCGAGATGCCTGCGATCGTAAATCTAAGTGCGGCTAATGCTTAGCTCTAGTACGCAGGGCTGATTAGGTTTAGGTCTGGTCACTGGTCTGCATACACTCGATGCACTAGGGCTCTGGAGCGGTTTTACCGGCTCCAGGGCCCGGCGCGTGTGGTACTGGTTATTGGTACCAGCTAAAAGAGGGGCCGAAGCCCCTCCGCCGGCTTTAGGGCCGGAAACCCAATCATCGGGCGGCATCCATACTAAGACTCGACTAACCGCCATAGTCAAAGGATACAACACAATGCTGGTAATATGTTAGAAGACCAGTTGGTGTAGTACCTTACCTCCAGCGGTCTCAAGCTGGGTACGTTTATCACCGTGGGGCAGATCTCGCGCGACCTCAGTAAGACCGCTAACGAAGCCCCAGGCCGATAGTGGGTCGCCGTACCAATCCTCATGAGTTTTAGCGCGATCTAGCCCATCACTGATCTGGGTTTGGGTCAAGTTTAGCGCTTTCTTTCCGTATAGGTATTTGGCGGCGGCATCCTGGTCATCACCAAGGCGGAAGGCCTTGGCGATATTGATCACAGTCATCTCACTATCAGTTGACCGCTCCGAGTAGGTTCGGATTCTAAGCTGAGCCTGCCGCCAGCGGCTCTGGATCTCGCCGATGTGCCGCAGTTTGAACTCGAGCGACTCCTGCACACCCCAGATGATGTGATTGCCGCACACCCCATCAAAGATGAATGCGAGCCCAGCCAAGGCGCCTGCCCCGACCTCGGAGTTACGCCAGATCATTCCACGCATATACCGGTCATCCTCACCGAAGCTGCGTTCTGGGTTCACGAGGAAGAAGAAACAGTCGTGGTCCGAGACGTAAACACCGGCAGGGGCAATCATATCGCCGACCTGTACCTGGTTCCCTCCGCGGTTACCTTCGACAAGGTCGGCGGCTGTTGCTGGTCGGGCGCGCGCGTCATGATCAGTCGCAGCGAGCGCCGGCGGTACACACCATCCGTTATTGGTGTAAGGCAGGATGCGATCGGCCAGTTCCCAGTTCCAGATCCGGCTGTAGCGTTCCGATGTATATGAGCGGAGCATGAGGCGATCCTCATCCTGGTGGAACATGAGCTGCTGGTCTTTGGCCGGATCATCCAGTAGGCTTAGACCCTCGTCAATGTTGCGGGCCGCGAGTGTGGCTGGCAGGCGCCGAAGATAATCGGCCGGTGCTTTGATTGATCGGCAGAGTTGACCGAAGGCAAAGTGGGACAGGTCGGCGGCAACACCGCTGGCGCCGACCAATTTGACCACATTGCCACTAGCCTCGACATGCATATCCCGAGGCTTAGCCACGGTCTCCACCGCGTTATCTGCGTGATGAGCGGCGGCAACTCGCGCCTCCTGGATGGTCCAGAACCGCTCGTCTACCGGTCTGCTCGCCCATTGTTGGGCCGCTTGGGTAATGATCATTTTGCTAAATAGGTGCGTGTGTGGCGTGTTTGTCTGTTCTCTATTTCTTTACGTAGTAATACAACCCGCTGCCCCGGTGCACAGCAGGTTGTTTGAGTATCTGGCAGCTCAGTCGGGTGGGATCAGAGCATGGACATCGGACGCGGTCAGCTTAGTCTCGTCGGTAGGGTCGCTACACCAGACTCCGTTGTCCAGGCTGATCCAGTCGATTCCGAAGTGCTCACATACGGCCCGTAGTTGCGGCTTACCGTAGTACCGGTATCGGTCCCAATCCTCGAGCACCGCGCCCAAAGAGTCGTACTCAGGTCCGAGTAGCCAGAGCCAGGCGATGATGCGCATTATGTTACGGCTCGAGCTAATCCCGAGGCAGTTGTTAGCTGCTTGCCACGAGGGTGGCATGTGGTCTCTGAGCCGCTGTTCGATGTCTTGATTAGTCTCAAGGCGTACCCACGGGTGGTTAGCGTCTGGTTCGTAGTCATGCCGCAGATAGGGTCGTGCAGCCTCGAGGCTCAGCGCATCAACGTACACAGGCCATTCTAGACCGAGAAAATCAGCCGTCTTGCGTGTCTCGATACGAGCCAATACCGCCTGTTCAGTTCTCATCGGTTGCGTGGTTCGGGGTCAAGCATCTCTTGGATTGAGATGCCCAGGACGTCACAGATCCGTAAGCACTGGGCTGTGCTTGGTAGCGAGTCACGACTGATGTAGGCCATAAGGCTTCGGGGATTGATACCGATATACGCGGCCAGCTCGCTCTGCGACGAGAAATTGATCAAGGCGTGGCGCAGCGCTGCGCTTACGCCGGAACTGGCCCTACGGGTGTACTCGGTTGCATCAGGCTGGCTCATGTGAACCTCCCGTGTCGTTGTGACTGTCTACCGCGGCTTGCAGCGATTCGAGCCAGGCCACGAGGGCTTCGTAGCGAGGTTTGATGAGTGTTGTGGGCCCTAGGATCTTATTTAGTTGTTGCCGGATAGGGTCCGTAACGATGGTGACGTCAGCTATCTCAGCGTCAGTAGTGGTATCAAGGTGTTCCATAATCTGGATGTGTTGCGTCTAAAAAACGCGGGTATAGCAGGTCGTAGACGGCAATCGCAGCCCATTGAACACGGGCTTGGGCTGACCTTTTGGTGCGCGATGTACCAGAGGTGCCCAAGCTTGTGGCTACGATTGCCGTCTTATTATCGATCAGCGGTGCAGGATGCTGAACATCTCGGCACACCTCTCGGCCAGCTCCGGGTTGCCGACGCGGCTCGCCAGAACCAGGATATCACGGGAAAGGTCCCGAACCTCGGTGCTGTAGTGCCTGTCTCGCGCTTGGTCCTTTTCGTGCACTACCACAGGCTGGCTCGTAGCGGGGACTGTGCGGCGTGTCATGTGCTCTTGCCTGTATGCGTCCTCATAGCCTGACCCAGCGAGGGGCTCGTGGTCGGCGCTGGCTCGACGCCAGTCGGGTGCGCGGCCGGCGCCGTTGGCTGTGATCCACTCAAGCCCTTCCGCTGTGATGCGGATATCATCAGGCTTATGCGGAGTGTACACAAGCCAGCCCATGTTTCTCATTACGGCAAATCGTTGCCCGATTGCCGCTCGGCTACAGCCGAAAAACCGGGCAAGTACGGTCCTATCCGGGAGGTAGCCAAACCGGCTCAGGTGGTGGTATAGGAATCGCAGCGTCTTGGCGCGAGTCGGAGTGAGTAACGTGTGTGCCATTAGTCTATTTTTAAGGTGAGGGGCTCAGGCCCGGTAAGGATTATCCATTAGACTCATGCCACATTGTGCTGGAAGTGTGGGGCCAGCACGAGCCGCTGGCCCCACTTCAGGAGTTGTGCCGACGCCCGGCCGGTACCGGCACCGCTGTAGTCTAGTCGTCATCTGTTGACAGGAGCTAGACTGCTTTTCGTGCTTTATCTAAAAATAGAGAGTGGAATCGAGGCAGGCGGTTAGGCCCACTTCGATTCCACGAGTCTACCGCACCGATCTCTGTAGACCACCACCACAGATCACGGCGACCTGTGGTGGTGTAGGTACCTGACACGACGCACCCTCCCAGTTTGAGCTATTTCAAGCTTTTGTTGGTTGCGGCGTGCCGTGTCAGGTTTGAAGAGGGTCCTCGATTCAGGAGATCGAGGACCCTGGGGGCGCTAACTGGTTACTGGGCTGTAGCCTAGTGCACCAGGAGCATCCGATCTGGCGCGCGCTCGGCTACTGTAACGAGGTCGGTGACCTCAGCCGGGGTCAGCGTATAGACTGTGAAGAAGCCGAGCGCTCGCAGCTCGGCCTCATCATCCACAGATCGCGGTTCCTGCCTAAACAGGTCCCCCGCATCTAGGGCACTTCTGGACTGCACCGCCAGGTGGTCAGACCATGCCTTCGATGCCATCTCGGGAACTAGTCGACACGCGATGGCGTCGGCTAGTCCCTCCCTTATTGCGAATGGCAGCGCTGGTCCGTGCATGTGCACGAGCTCGTGCACAATTACGAACCGCTTGTGTGGTGTCGAGAGTTGACCCCACTGATCCTGCACCACTAGATAGGCGGTGTCGTTAATCCATACAGACACAGCTAGCCTATCGAACCGATCTGACCAGGCTACGGTGTAGGCCTGATCACCCACGGTCCCCAGAGCTTGGAGCACTAGAGGCTGCATATCGTCGGCCATGCTCTTAGCCTCTTCTATCATCCTACCACGAGGTGTCATGCAGCCCATGGCTAGGATACAGAGGATCAAGTATCTCACGGAACCGGAACACCTTGATGCTCGACTCCAAAGCTGGACGAGAGCAAACCGTCGGCCCGGTTGTAGGCCTGGACACGGATCGCGAAACCCTCTAGCAACCAATCACTATCGACCGGGAATAGCGACCCGGCCACGACTGATGTTGTAGACCACAGCGGACCTCCCTGGTGGGTCATAGGAGCCCAAACCAGTGGGGTTTGGGTGCCGTTCTGGTATACGAAGTACCCGCTTACGGCTGCTGGTTGGTCGTTCAGCGCCGTGACATGGAACTCCACGCCATGGTTATACACGAACTGGGTCGTGTAGGCCTGGTAGACCACGTCAATCAAGCTGTTGATAACGTAGTCTTGGCCGTGGGTCGCGGCCCAGGCTTGGATCAGCTGGTGGGCACTGTGCTCATTCGGAGCCATGAGCTCGAATACGCCTTGGACATCCCAGTCGTCCAACGCTCTAACAGCATCCACCGAGAATACGGCGACGCGGTGCGCCGTGGTAGGACGCTCAACGGAACCCCACCCTTGGGTGCTGGCGAGGAACTCGAGCATGGTGCCGCCACCGCCGCCACCGCCGCTACCGCCAGCTGCCGGTGTCGTGCTCACCAGCTTGTTGGTCGGCGGGTTATCGGTGTTGCTGACCGTCACGGTCAGGGCGCCGGGCGGCAGCACTACCTGAGCCCCGGGGGTCAGGTCCCCGATGAACACCTCTCCGTCGAGCGTCACCAGCTCGAGGTGGATCACGGTGGGGATATCTGGGTCGACGGTCGCTACGACGTCATCACCGACCTTAGTCAGTGATGCCTCGTATCCGAGCATCTCTACTTTCACTACATCGCCGGGCGCTACGCCCGGGATATGCTCTATTGATGTACAGCCGCCGATTACGGCAGCGGTGACGGCGGCCGCGGCCGCCACGATAATGATAAGTTTCATTTTGGTTTTTTGCTCCTTTAATGAGAGACAGGATGTCAATAGACTTGTGCCACATATCGGGTTGATATTGGCGCAGGTAATCGGCACTATGAAATTATTCGTCATCATAACTTGACACAAGTGCCGGAGGTCGGCACGATCAGTAGTATGAAATCAACTCAAACACCAGCGGGTCCTGAGGCGTGGCTCCGGCCCCTCTCGGGCCGGGTTATGATCAGGCTCGACGCGGCGCCGACAAAAAGCGCAGGTGCACATGGCCGAGCTATTCTGCTACCGGAGTCGGTTCAGAGATCTGAGCGAGATAACTACCGGTTTGGCACTGTGGTAGCTCTCGGTGACCCGGTGCTACACAGCGGATCCGGTAAGCCAATTCCGTGGTCAGTTAGACCCGGTGATAAGGTCTGCTTCCAGTTTGGGGCTGATCTGACCGGCGAGCGGGAGGTCCGGTACACACGTGGCGTACCGCATGCGCTTTGTTTTGCCGAAGACCTGCTGTACACCATTGAGGGGCCTATGGACCAATTGCTACCTATGTATCTCAATGCGGCGGCTGTCCGTACTGCGGTTCTGAACGCCGCCGTGGGGTTACCGGTCGGTACCGACACGGGCGCGCTTGAGGTTTTGGCCGACGAGGTCTACGCGCTGCTTGCTGGGGTCCAGGCTGCGTGATGCCTACTGACGCAACTCTACCTAACTGGCCGCTTTTTATCGGGTTCTATACCCCGGAGTATCTGGAGGAGGCTAATGCGCTGATTGAGACCCTGGTTCAGTTCAGTTTACCACACGAGATCCAGGCACGGAAGTCTAGGGGGTCGTGGTTTCTCAATACGCAGATAAAAGCCGAACTCATTCTGGATGTGTTGACCGCGCATCCAGGTAGGCCTTTGGTATACGTGGATTGTGACGCTCGGGTTCGTCAGGAACCGGTCTTATTACGCCACCTAGCCGGTCAGTGTGATATGGCGGCCCATTACCGTAAAGATGGTCGGCTGGCTATTTTTACGGACGGGCGTGAACTACTGTCGGGGACCTTATTCTTTAGTGGCTCTAAGGTCTGTGCCACTTTAGTCGAGGCCTGGATCTTCGAAAATCAACGCAGGGCTGCGCAGCCTCGGATCAACCCTACCAGCCTGATGGATCAGAGGGCGTTACAGGCTGTGCTTGAAGGCCCGGTGGGCCGGCTTGTGCGGTTCCAGGCGCTACCACCGACCTATGTCCAGATATTCGACCTAATGCGGGCGGCTGGGGCGCCTGTGATCGAGCACATGCAGGCATCTCGGCGCCTACGCTCAACTATCTGACCACCGACATCATGGTACGAACTAGCAGCCGCGCGTCGACCAGCCTTATCTATCAAGTCTATGTAGGACCCCGTTCTGAGCTCTACGACCACTGCACCAAGACTGTTGCAGCGTACTGCGCGGCTCACGGCATTGATCACATTGTCCAGACTGAGCCTATCCTGCGGGTAAGGCCGGACCCGCACAAGACGGGGAGGAGTCGGTTGGCTGTTGATCGTCTCGGGTACCTCCCGATCTTCGAGAAGGAAAACGCGCTCAGCTATCTGGGTACAACACACGACCGAGTAGCGATCATTGATTCTGATGTTTGGATCCGTGACGGCGCGCCAGATATCTTCGATCAGCTTGGTGATGATATAGATTTTATGGGTGTGATCGAGCACGCCGCTCCTATCACCACGACCTATGCTCGGAAGCTCTTGGCTTATGCCCAGAGTCAGTACCACGATCCCAGGTTCCCTTTCATGAATATGGGAGTCATGCTGTTGAACAAGGGCTTGCGTAGATACTGCCCTGAGAGTCCTGGTGAGTTCCTGGCTAGGACCGACTTCAAGCCCTTCGTAGATGGTCAAGGCTCATACAGGTGGAGCACCGATCAGACTCTACTGAATCATTGGCTCTCATCTTGTGGCGCGCGGGTCAAGCCGCTGGACTGGCGTTGGAACGCGTTGTACGGGGTGCTTCATCCAGGCTCTGTCGAGCAGGCCCACTTCGTGCATTTCTTCCTTAGCACGCACCTAACCAGCCAAGACCCGATAACGCTGATGGCCACGCAAGGTCGGCCCCGTGTATGAACGCTATGAGCCTAACTACCTAGAATACTCTATGTTATATCTGTCAAGTTAGATGACGTATTATGATCAGAGCCCATATCCAGGCTACGAATTTGGCCGACTTCTACGTAAATTTAGTAGCAGCACAGACCGGAGCTCACGGCGATGCGTACTGTGCCCATCATTATCCGATCTTCGCGTGGGCTGACGGTAGCGCGACGTACGCAGAACTCGGAGTAAACCAGGGTGCGACACTAGCCGCGGCGTTGTTGGCCGGGTACCGGCGGGTCATCGGTGTAGATCGGTGCCTAGAGCCATATAGAGTGTATGCAAGGCTGTTCGATGAGTACGTAGCGCGCACCGGTCAAGAGCTAATCATGTTGGAGCAGGACTCTCGGGTCTCCGTGGGTCCCGTGGACTTTTTGTTCATCGACTCGGACCATCGTCCCGATCATCTACGACAGGAGCTCGCGGTGCATGAGCCCGCCGTGCGGCGGTATATCCTGGGGCATGACACAGCCGCGCACGTAGCACTGCATCACGAACTTACGAGTCTTGCGGGTTGGTCAGTTGTCGACCAGGAGCGTAGCAACGTAGGTTACACTTTGATGGGCCGGGCCGTGTGAGCAGTTTGCGCGCGGTATTCGACAGGCACGGTACCGATAAAGGCTGTCGGCATGGCTACGATGAGGTCTACGAGCGCTTTAACCAGCCCCGGCGGCTGCTTGAGATTGGTGTGTTCCGTGGCGCGAGTCTACGAGCGTGGCAGGAGTGGTGGCCCGGTACAGAGCTACATGGCATGGATACATTTGAGCGAGGTTTAGCGGAGGTTCCGGGCGCTACGCTCTGGTCAGGCGACTCGGCGAAGGTCAGGCCAAGTGATCTTATTAATGTAGATCTGATCATTGATGATGGCCGTCATATTCCAGCTGCCCAGGCTGCCACGTTCCGGAATCTGGCTCCGCTGCTCGGCCCGGGTGGCGTCTATGTCATCGAGGATGTCTGGGCCCTGGATCGGATGACCACGGAGCAGCTTCGACATCCTTGGTTGCAGGCTCATGTAGATCAGTTCACGCCGACGCACTACGCGGAGCTCTGGACTGCGTTAGACGGCTACGAAGTGATCCGACACGATTTGCGCCAGGCGCACCAGCCCGACTCCTACATGCTTGAGGTACGGGGGTGATCGCCTACGCCATCACTGTGGGGGGATCCTCGTCGGGTCGGTCTTGTTTGAATCGGCTCAAATCGTCGCACCGGGCTGCTGCCATTGATGTACCGATCCAACCCTGGCCGGCAACGGTACCGGAGCAGGTCGACGACATAATGGCGCAGGAAGGGCTGGTCTGGACTTACCCGTGGTCCGGGATTACGGTCGATCGAGACTCAGGTCTGGAACTACATCCGTATACGACTAGGGTTCGACAGGCTCGGGTCGCTTGCTTCCTCTCTCATTACCGCCTTTGGACCCTGGCTCTGGATACAGATCAGTGGATCACTGTTCTTGAAGATGACGCGGAGTTTGTGCGCCGGTTTGAGCCTGAAACCTTACCATACCGGAGCTGGGGTGCTGTGGGCTTATGTGACCCTCGTGGGGCAACTAGGCGTGCGCGCGTGTTTCATGAACGTGTATCAGAACAGCGTGACCAGGCCTTGATTATCGAGGCCCCTACGATTGACCGACCTGTCGTGCCTCAGGGCTTAGCGGGCCACAGTGCCTATATGATTGGCCCAGATCTCGCGTCCAGGCTTATCGACAAGTCCAAAGTCAATGGGTGTTGGCCTAATGACGCATTGATGTGTAAGCAACTGTTTCCTGATATTGGCGTAACAACTACGTACTACACCAGGGTGCAGGGGCGTCCCAGTAACCTAGCATGAAAGCATTCGTAATCACGATGTTCAATGAGCCCCGCTCAATCGCGGTGTCGGACCGGTGCATCGAGACAGGGGATCGGTTTAATGTGAAGGTTGAAAAATTCAAGGCTGTCACGGCGTGTGAGGATCCGGTCCAGATGATGGCTGACCGCGGGTTCGCGACTCGGGGCTTTGCTAACAATGTGTACTCGAGACCAGAGCCGTGCCTAGCGGCCTTCCTATCGCACGCGGCGCTTTGGTCTATGGCATGTGAGGAACAGCAGGCTGTTCTGGTTTTGGAGCATGATGCAGTATTCGTTGATACATTACCACAGAAGCTCCACAGGCTTGTGCCGAGGCTCTGCAACTTAGGTAAGCCGAGTTTCGGGTCATTTTTGGAACCAAAGCAGGGGATCGGGCCCCTTGTCTCTAAGCCTGGTGGTTACCTAGGCGGGGCGCACGCGTACTACGTGACACCGGCTGGTGCTGCGGATCTGCTGCGGGCGGCTCGTACTGAGGCGGAGCCCACGGACATGTTCATAAATAGAACCAGATTTCCTAAAACCCAAGAGTACTACCCGTGGCCGGTTATCTGTGACGACAATTTCAGTACGATTCAGTGGCCTCTTGGTTGTGTAGCTAAGCACAACAAGGTTGATCCCATCTGAGTAAAATAGCAGTGGATGGGTATCAGCCCTTGGTCACCGTGTTTGACACCCGAGCATGCTGCCTGCGCCTTGTCCCACAAATAGCTTTAAACTAGGCGCGGCGCAGTGACCACACGAAGCGTTACGGTCGGGTCAATCCTGACGGCCTCGCGTCCACCATCCTGACCAAGTGCGCTCCACATGGGGTAGCTTACTTCCATTACGAGCAGGACAGAGCCTTTACCGCGCGCGAAGCGGCCCGCATCCAGTCCTTTCCTGACACCTACGTTTCCTGTGGGTCGCGGGTTGAGCAATACGAACAGGTGGGTAATGCCGTGCCGCCGCTGCCGGGCGCGGCCGTCGGTCGAGCTATCGAGCATGCGCTGGGGAATGTCCGCAAGACCGCACGCAGAGTAAGGGTGGCGTAGTGTCGGTCAAGATTTGGTAGTTTTTCGGTTATCGCTCCGATGACCACTCTCCAGCGGCCGTGGCCGCAGCGACGGACAAGCAAGGCCCCTACTTGTCCGAAGTCTTCGAAAAGCGGTTGAGTGAGGGGGCTATCGCGGGTGTTTGCACCATCAAGCCGGTGACTTCCGGCTCGGTTATCTGCCGCCCTATCCGTTTGTACGCGAACAAGTACCGAGCCCTGTACGACGTAGCGAAGATCGCGTTTGACACGGAAGATATCTGAAGCCTTTGGACACGGTCAGGGGGTTGTTCATGGGTGCCGGTGTGTGCGGGCCAGGGTGTACGATGTTTTGATCGTCTCCTGGATCTTTGAAGCAGCCGCCAGGCCGTGAATCAACTTGGTGTAGGTCTGGTATAGAGATCGAATCAGGTCGTCATCAGCCTCGCAAGCGCTTTGACGGAGTTGCGCCAACGTGGCGTCGGACATACGGAGCCACTCGAGGATCTGCATCTGGTGCTCCGTAGTGCAGCCTAGGAAATCGTGGACCACGTTATATCGGGTAGCCAAAGCGCTGCTCGAATCCGATTGGTCGATGATTGCACGGACCTGGGTGCTAGTTTGATCCGAGCCCAGGCCTTGCAGTACGTGATCGTCTGGTAGCTGGCTCCAGATTCTATCAAAGAGTGTGGCGCGGGCTACGAGATCTGCGGCTGTCATAAGGTGTTCGATCATCTTGTCTACGGAACGGCTGTTGTTACGATATTCGAGCCACTGGATCCGAGCTTGATTCCTGATCTCGATCAGTGGAGTGGCACAGACGGGCGCCAAAGCTTAGACTTATGGACACGTATTCCTGGCCGGATTCGGCCTCAGTCACTTACACATAGGGTATATGAACACGATCGAGCTATTCGAGACCACTCTCCGTTCCGGCTTGGCTCAGCATACGCGCTCTGGCATTATGGATAAGATCGCGGCGTACCACGCAGACATTGGCGACCTTGATACGGTGGACGATGTCGAAGAGGAGCTGCTTGAGTCTCGTCTGGCCAAGACAGCAGCTGCGATCCATGCACGTCTTACTGGTAACGCGCTGAAGGATGGGCGCAGCGTTCTTGAGCGGCTACGCGGCTAGTATTTAGTGGACCTGGGTGTTGTACAGGTTGCTAACAGCGTACTGATCCAGGGTCTGGGCTCTGCTCCGGTCCGGGTATCAGGCCTGCGTGCCTTGGTACAAGAGGCGGTAATTGAGTTGCTGTCTGATCCTCTACCTGAACGTAGTCGCGGTGCTGGGCTGGCGCAGCTCGTGGCGGGGCTACCGCCGCAGAACGTAGCACAGGCAAAGGGTACGTTTGCGCAGGCAGTATCAACGGCCAAGACGCATATTCTAGCCAATCAGCGCTACGCCGGTAATCTAACCGCTAATGAGCGACTCAAGGATATGAACCTGACACGAGCCGACCTTAACGGACTGACTTGGGAGCTTGACATCCTACTGACCAACGTAGCCGGTGAGTCGGCTACATTTACTCTACCAACTGACTGATGCCACCTGATACTAGTATCATCGAAGCGCGCGACAACCGGACCATCCGAAGCCCAGCCAGGCCACTATCCGAGGCCTTGAGCACGCGGGGATCGGGGGCGTCTAGTGATGTGGTGCGCGCCGATGCCTTAATCCAGGCGGAGGCGGGCGGTGCCCAACCTAGTATGAACAGTGTCGAGTGGCTTGTCACTAAGGCTGCATCGGCTGCCAGGCGGGCCCGAAGCCGGGTTGGTCTGGCGAAATCCGGTGGTTACGCAGTCGGTACTGTACGATCGGCGGGCCGGGTCGGTAGTCGCGTGTTGCCTGCGTGGAGCCGATCGACCAAGACGCCAGCTGGTGCCCAGCGTGTGGCTGCTATGATCAAGAAGCAGCCCCACGCACCGGGCGCGAGTAACAGCGTATGGCCGGTCGCAGGCGCTACGGGGCGCAAGCCGCTTGAGGCGGTAATCAAGGCCGCAAGCTTGGATCCAATGCTACATGGGTTGATTTTTGGGCTGGCCAAGCACGCATTTACTAAGCCAACTTTAACGGCAACCAAGCGGCCCGGGTCGTCGTGGTTTAAGCCGGCGAAGTTAGCGAAAGGTATTGCCGGTCTTGGGCGTGACGTAGTCACATTCGGTGCTGGCGATGCGGTAGGCAACAAGCTGGTGCCCCGGTGGCAGCCTAAGGTGGCCGGGCTTCGTAAAGAAGCTATTGGATTGGTGGCTGCCATGACCTTAGCACCTGTTGCGTGGGAAGGGGTAGCGGCAGCCGGGCGCCTATCCCGGTTACCGGGCCGGGCTGTGGCAAAAGGTCTTGGACCTAGGCCCAGCGCGGTCCACGGGCCGAGGCCTACGCGGATCCGTACTGTGAACACACCAGAGGTGCAGAAGGTTGCGTTTGTATCAATTCTGGCCCGCGCCGCGTTGAAGGCGGCGCCGTACGTGGCGCGCGTGGCGCCAACCGCAGGCAAAACCTTATCCAGGGTCACGCCAGCTAAGATCCGGGCTGGATCCAGGCGGTTGGCGGTGTCCAGTGCTAAGGACGCCAGCCTGGCGGCTGGCTCCATAGCGGGCGCAAACGCACTGACCCATGTAGGCCGACCCCGGCCTATGTAGACCCGGCAGGGATTCATGGCCACATTTGATGCTTGTCCAAGCTCAAGCCCGCTCACGGGCCTAATCGACCCGGCACTCATTGAGCCAGTCGGCGGCCGGACTCTATCAGGGGTTCTAGGCGGGTCCGAGACCTTGCCGGTAGGCTCTATCCCATACGCAGATCCGCTATACGGGAGCCCTAGCCCGGGCCCTGCCACCATCGGTCTCCGGATCGACGCCAGTCTTAAGATTGATGGATCCGGTGCTCTGGGTATTGCTGGCGCGCCCACGCCGGGGGCTCACGCCGCGACTCACGAGCCTGGCGGCTCGGATATACTCGACCCAACCGCCTTTGATGGGTTGATTGCGCCCCCGATAGCCACAGACGCAGTGCTTGGCGGCGTCATGGCCGGTGATGGTACCTCGGTCGCGATTGACGGTACCTTGACCCTGGCTTTGGCGCCCAACGCGGGGCTGACGATCAGCGCGAGCGCGCTACAGATTAATACGGGTACTGGGGTCACCCTGGTCACAAACCAGCTTGAGCTCGACATAGCCACGAGTCTAGCCCTGGGCGGTGTCATCGCCAGTACAGGCCTGGCTGTAGACGGTTTCGGCAACCTAGCGCTGGATGTGGCTCCGGTAACCGGTACCACACTGGCCAATAGCTACGTGGTGTGGGATTCGAGTCCCAGCGCAGGCAGCCCGCTTGCGGGCCTGCGGCTAAGTGGTGCTTTTGAGTACCTGAAGCCGATCCCTTACAGCCAGCTGCCATTAGCCCGGTACGGTAGCCCGGCTTCAGGAAGCCCGAGCCCGCAGCTCGGTGTGGTACGGGTATACGGACCCGACTTAGGGCTCACGCTCACCGATGGTTTGTTGTCGCTGACCACGCCGATTAGTACCAATAACATCCCTAAGGCAACCGCAGCAGGGGGCCTCGGTCTAGTTTCAATCCCGTTTTTAGGTACGTCGGGCCTCAAGATTGTCAACGACACGACTGGCGAGCTTGGGCTCTGGGCTGACCTGACGTCGGATACAATCACCACATCGGTTTTTGGTACGTCGGTAAAGGCGAATCGATTCCTACCAATGACCGGCACTGGTTACCCGAACTCACCAGACGGCGGTGGTAGTCCGGCTGTTGGTGAGGACGGCTGGTTGACGGGCACTGTGCGGTTCATTGATGATCTCGGGGCTCCCGCTATTCAGACTGGTAACCAGCGGATCCGATATGGGTCACAGTTCTCGAGCCCATCACCAGCGGCTTGGTTATACAATGCCGATCTAGATGATCTTTTAACCTACGGGGAGGTTGCTCATCTGATAGCCGCCGGTGTTGCAGGCTTTGCTGCGACCACACCGGGGCGCCCTGTACAGGCTGAACCGGGGGCTGGGACGGGATCCATTGCGGCACTATCGGCTGGTGACCGCTTCTTGACTAGTACGGACTCGACGATTAACCCGGGTGGTGACTGGGCTGCGCACAACGCCGAGTTTGCGGTCTGGACTGAGAGCGCACCTGACACGTTCTCTTGGGTGTTCACCACGCCAACTACGAGCACGTGGTTCGTTGACGAGTCGACTGGTGATACTTGGTTCGTGGTGGTGGGCGGCTCGCCTATTCGAGATGCGTTCCGATATCGGATTCGTAATGAGGCGGCGGCGTCGACTGGTGTGACGGGGCTGGTCCGGGTTCCGCTGTCCAGCGGTTTGATCATGGACGGTGAGGCGCTGCGGCTTACATTAGCCGATGACCTCGGGGTTTCGACCGGATTGAAGTTGGTAACAAGGGCTCGTACCAACGCGCTATCGATCGACCTAGCGCACCAGGGTGTGCTTGAGCTCTCGACCTCGGGTCAGCTTCAGATTGCAGCATCATCGATCACAGGCGGTCTGCTGGCGGGCACCTCGGTAGCACTATCCCACATCCTCGCAGATCAGGTCATAGGCGGTACCCGCGACTTTATCGAGACTCAGTACGACGCTCTGTCGGTCCGGCTGGTCGGGGATACTGAGGACTTCCGCACTACGGGTGCGCCGGTCGGGACCGCCACTACCATCCTGATTCACACCGTGGACGGGATCGCGATCGCTGAGGAGTCGATCAATACCGATGCGTTGGCTGATGAGGCTGTGGCTTACAGCAAGCTGCTGCTATCCTCGACCGCCGGGCTCGAGTCCGACGGCCAAGACAAGATCCAGATCAAAATAGCGACCGGGGGTGGTCTGACCAGGGCCTCAGGCGGTCTCGCGGTCAACATTCACAACGTGGTTGATGATGCCACATTGGCGCTTGACAGCTCTACTGGTGGGTTGCGACTCAAGACTGGCAGCATCACGTCGGCATACCTTGCAGCTGGTTTTGGTATTAGCGCATCCCAGATCACGCTAGCCGCGCCCGTGCACTCATCCAGCGGGTCACTTTCGATCTGCTACCAGAGTCCTCTGATACTTGCCGGGAGCCCTGGTTGCCTAACGGTAGGCCCCGGGTTGATAGTATCACCGTACATCGGGTCGGGCGCTGTCAGCTACAGCAAGCTAGCGTTAGCCAGTCCGTCGGGGCTTGTATCTATTGGCGGACTAACCCAGGTCGATATAGCGGCCGGGTTTGCGTTTAGCGGTAACCAGCTGATTGTCAGCGAGGTCCCGGCTACCGCCTTGGTCCTGGATGCTGCGTCAGCTCTGTATGAAGCAAGCCCGGAGAGCCCAGGCCTCCCTTCAGGCCTTTCTATACGGCTATCGAGCCCGTTGACACAGACGGGTAACACCCTGAGTCTAGCCAATGCAGGTGTACAGCTTGAACACCTGGCCCAGTGGCGGGTGCGGCCTAACGCGGCGGCCAGTGGTTTGGAGCAAGGCAGTGCTCTACTCGATAGCCCGACAGCCAGCTGGGCCACTAGCCCTGGGTACCTGGGTGTGTCGACCACTGGCGCGCGCGTTGCAACCAGGACCAGGTCTGATCACGACTACCTAGCAGCGGCCGGTCAAGGCCAGGGTACGATTGAGCCCTACGCGCTGACCTTGGCCGAGGTTGGCGGCACACCTAGCGGATCTGTGTATCAGAATAGGCTGGCACCAACCTTGAACAGCATCGGGCTCCAGCATATGGCGCTAGGTAACGCGGTCCTGGCGCCGACTGATGCTGATAGGCTTCCGACGGGCTTCGGTAGCTACAAAGCCCTGCTTCAGAACGGTAAGCTATCCGCAAGCCCGGTCACAGCGCGGGGCTGGTCAGTTGTGGATCTATCGGATGATTTGATCGCGGTCAGGGTTGGCCCCGGTTTGACAATCAGTACGTCGGGGCATGTCCAGCCGTTCGAGGTTGGTGCGAGCCAACTCTTAATCAGTGCCGAGGTTGATAACACAGGCACGCCGGGTATGTCTGGCCACCCCTTTGTGTCTTACGATGACAGTCCTGGTCGACTTGACACCCTAGCGTTAGCCTACGACCCGGGGGTGTTTACGGCATCGGCAGCTTACGGTCTTGAGCTACTCCCAGGATACCGCACGGAATTCACGGGGTCCGCAGTCCCGGCCTTAGCCGGGGGCTACTATGCATTCGTGCTTAGTCCAGGTACGAGTACGCTAGGTCATGGATTGATCCAGGATTCGGTTGATGTGCATGTTAATGGGCTGCGTATCGAGCGTCCGTTCTACGCTGTGACGAGCCCGGCTCAAGTCGCGAAACAGGTTGTGATCAACTACTCCGCAAGCCCTGGTCCGAACATCGCATACACCCTTAGTCAATCCACAAGCACAGAATCTTTGGACCGTATTGTTATCCAGTACCGGACACGGCCCGTTGCCTGAATAATCCCATGTCTAAACTAAAACGTGTTATCTGGGTCGGCACCCGCCATCGACCACGTCCGCGATTCCGTGGTTTTCGCCTTGGCGCAGCGCAATTGGTGCCGGGTGAGGTTGCTGATCTACTGGTACGGGACTACGGTGCTGACATCATCGTAGCGGATCGTCTAACGAAGGTAGCCGAGTACATTGGTGTTGCCGTGGACCGCCATGAGTTCGAGCGTGAGTCGCGAGCGGAGGGCACGATCCGACCACGGTGGCGTGGGCCCGCCGTGGGTACCCCGGGATACCGAGACACCCCAACGCCGCGGGTCAACTTCACATGGTCGGCTCATAACGCGGCGTTTCGCCCAGTTTGGTACCACATCTATAGGGGTGTGAGCCCGACCAGCTTGGCCGTTGTGTCTACAGTGGCCGTCGACGCTGAACGCTTGCTAGTTGATACCACGATCTCGGCAGAGACTGTCTACTACTACGGCGTATCCTATACCAATAATCGCGGGTATATGAGTGACATTACGGTCTCCGACGCAGTTACGACCGGTGCATTCTAGGTCTGAACCATGGTTCACATCAAACAGATTCGCGGGGTACCTAGTTACCTATCGCTAAGTACGCCGCTTACGCCGCAGGGTGACACAGTAACACAGCTTATCACTGGTCAGAAAACCTGGACAACGTCGACGGGGTCTGTAGAGCGAGTCACGCTGGCTATGGACGCTCCGGGCCGGTTCGATACGGCCCAGTTTGATAGTGCTGGTGTAGTGCTGTTCGGCGCCGAGAGCGGTGTGTTTCGGTCTGCAATTGGTTTTTGGGGTAACGCGGAAGCCAACGGGCTCTTGGTATGGGCGCCGATCAGTACCGTGGTTAACCAAGACTTTGGTCGTATGGTGTTGACTAATACCCGGACTGCAACGGGTGACGCGTGGAATCCATCCAGTAACGGCGGGGTCTACACAGGTGTCAGTGGTTTGATCCAGTACTATGCGGAATTCCCGGCTCTGCGCCACACTGTACCGGCGATCTCCGCGGCTGCGTACGCTGGCGAAACCGACCTGCCTGCGCCGCCGCTGGTACCAGGCAATGTCAAGCTGTTCGCACGCCGCGGCAAGGCCGCTTATGGGTATGCGGCCAGTCCGACCCTGGAGATGGGTCTCAGCTTCCTGTCCAGAAGCATCCCATCGGGCTCGACTGAGGAGGATGTAGCCACGTTCCAGCGCGCGGATGGCCGCTACAACGAGCCGCGGGTGGCGCAGATCCATATTGACTCATTAGATCCGAACAAGTCGGTGTACCCGTTCGTAGCGGCAACCGATCTGACTGTGACAAGTATTACGCTGCTTGGCGATACCACCCTGAGCAGTCCGGCTCTCATCCTTGGGGTCTACAACATGGCGGCCGTGAGCCCGGGATACCTGTTTGCAGTAAGCCCGTCGAGCACGGTGTCGGCGGGCGCACCGGCTGCGTTCGTGCCCGATCAGTATCAGGTCATGGCGGCCGGCGATTGGTTAGATCTGAGTTGGTCGGGGTCCGCAAGCCCCCTTATAAACCTCACGATATGTGTCGCGTACCAGCCCGTCTACCCTGTCTAGCCTGCATCGTGTTATACCACGATCATTGACTACGAGATAGGGTTGATTATGATCGATATGGCCCGCGTCGGTATGGTTCCAGCACGGGTCATAGTTGGTCAAGCGCGGGCTATCTAGTCGTCGGAGTCGGCTGATGCTACCGATTTGGCCCAACTAAAAGAGGGCCCAGGAAGCCCTCCGGCCAAGAACCTCGAAGGGCTCTTGGCCTACTTTTCGACGGAACCCTATTGGACCCGTCGCCACTGCTGGGTGGCCCGCCTCACGGCAGGCACCCGGGCCCACCAAAGCGACCCCCATACCAATGCCAATATGGTGGCACCGACAACGCTAACCGTTGTCGATACTGTCACGAACCCGTGCCATGATGGATCCGACAGGGCCGCAAAGGTGTAGATGGACGCTACGAAGCTGAGTTGTGTCATTATCCACAACAATTCAGCGCCGCGCTGTTCGCGCATTAATCGGCGCAAACCGCCGTCGTACAGGACGGCTACGAGGACACTTGTTACAAGTGTCGCGGCCGTCGGTGTTAGGACGCAGTAGGCCACCGCTACTGTGCCTAGAGCGCATTTACGGCTCATACCCATGATTCCTGGCGCCGCGTGGCGCACGCGTGCGCTATTTTCAGGCGCCCGGTCGGAGCTGTCCTGGATGTCGCTGAACTCGTCCATGATAGTAGGCCCCTCCTAGGGCCTCTTTTTTTTTTAGCTGAGATGATCCGTGGTACAGTTCCCGGATTTATTCAACTTATGACCTATCCATAAAGTCATTTAAAAAGGCGCGGGGTTTGGTCGGACCCGACGCAGTATCAGTGCTCTCAGTTCTACTAGTCGTGGTTGTGTTGTAAAAAAGGGTCGCACCAATAGGTGCGACCCAATCGGGCCGGTAAGGGTATCACCCCTGGTAGGATGTTGTACCGGTCCTACGTCTTACGCTACACAGCGCAAGACGATGGGTGCCTACTCGGGGATGTAGGCCCCGGCGAAACCCCTTGCGGGGTCTCCGTAGGGGTTCACGAGGCCCTCCCCGCGGGCCCACGCCTGGAAGGCCGTTACCTGCTCGGGGCTGCCCGAGCAGGTAAACTTCTTCCGATTGTCGGGCCCCGTAAAGGGCCCTGCGACATACCCGAGACCGGCCCGAGTGCCGGCTTCCGGTAGCTCCGGCCACGCGGGTTTTCGCCGCATGTCCGCCAGTTCGGCGAACAGGATCGGCGCCGCTCGGAGCGCTTGCGTAGTCTGCTCTATGTCGGCCATAACGGCCGACACAGGGCGGTGCTGGAACACGGCGCGCTCGGTCGCGCGCCATGCCCCGAGCCCCTCTGGGTCCACGCAGGGGCATAGCCCCTGGTAGGCCGACCCCAGGCAGTGGTCGGCCGCCGCCGTGTAGACGGCGACCTGCTCATCGAACCCCAGCACCCAGGCCGGGGGGCTGGGGTAGGCCCATTGGCCACTCTTGCCAGAGGGCCAATCGACCAGGCCCTCTACCCAGTCCCCGAAATCGGGGTCTGGACCAAGCCCGGACCAGTTAAGGTCCAAGTCTGGCCCCCCTTCATTGGGGGACAGGACGCGGCAGGCGTCCTCCCGCCGGGAGTAGACGAGTGCTACTCCTAGCTCGGTGAGCACCTGGCCCACCGACGACGCCTCGAAGAAGCGAGCAGGACCCTGGCCGAAGCCAGGATCCCCAGGGCGGTGGTGATCGATCACCACCACATCCAGGTCATTGGGAAGGGGGTCCGTAAACCCGCACTCTACGAGCGCGAGCTTCGAGCTCTTCAGCGGTGGCAGCCTATCTGCCGCCGCTTTATATGCGTTCCCCGGGTGGACCCGGGCGCCATCCTGGGCCCCCGCATATACGAACCGGCAGCCAGCGGCTGTCAGCAGCGCCTCAACCAGGTGCATTTCGGGGTCTGGTGCCCCGAGTACCCATAGGCGGCTATTTGCCATCATATTAAGCCCCTCCTGGGGCCTATTTTTTTAGGTGAGCTGATCCGGGGCACAGTTCCCGGACTCATTCAACTCATGCCAGAACAGGCCCAAATACTTGTAGTGCTGGGTATACATATTGAAGCGGCTTATAGTCGGCTGATGCTACCGATTTGGCCCAACTAAAAGAGGGCCCAGGAAGCCCTCCGGCCAAGAACCTCGAAGGGCTCTTGGCCTTTACTCACCGCCCACCCGGTTAGTGGGCGGCGAGTCCGCCTCCTCAGACTCGTTTGTGGGTGCTCTGAGCACCCACAATAGGCCTAACAGCAGGGCTATAAGTGTTGTAGTGGTATATGATACCACTACAATAGCCGACGCCCACTGGTGCCAATTAACCAGTTCGTACACGCGTTCGGTGTACGCCGTAATCAGCATAATAACCGCGTATGCGGCCATGAGCATCAGCGTGGACGGCACGCGCAGCGCGCCAAACACGCCGGACGGCCCCATCGATAGGCACACCAGGTAGGTCAGCCCCACCAGAGCCCCCATGGCGGGGGTCAACGACCAGTAACACAGCGCCGCCAAGGCGGCGCTGACCAAGGCCACGGTCCCTTTGTTCATCATAGTAAGCCCCTCCTGGGGCTTCTTTTTTTTTTAGATGAGCTGATCCGGGGCACAGTTCCCGGACTCATTCAACTCATGCCAGAACAGGCCCAAATACTTGTAGTGCTGGGTATACATATTGAAGCGGCTTATAGTCGGCTGATGCTACCGATTTGGCCCAACTAAAAGAGGGCCCAGGAAGCCCTCCGGCCAAGAACCTCGAAGGGCTCTTGGCCTTTACTCACCGCCCACCCGGTTAGTGGGCGGCGAGTCCGCCTCCTCAGACTCGTTTGTGGGTGCTCTGAGCACCCACAATATTCCCCGAATGAGGGCAACCACAGCTAGGGTGGTATAGGATATTACGACCATGGCGGCCGCCCCGTGGTGCCAAGTTGCCAGTTGGCCTACTCTGTCTACGTAGGCAGCCGCTAGCAGAACTGCGGCATTGGCCGTACTGACTACGACCAAGCTACTTACGCGTCTGGCGCGTGAGCCTAACGGATACAGCGCCAAGCCTACCAGATAGGTCAGGCCGACTGACAGCCCTAATACGGGCGTCAGCGTCCAGTAGCTCAATACAGCCCCGACCACGCCCAACGTAACTACTGTCGATTTGCTCATTATATTGGACCCCTCCAGGGGTGCCTGTATTTTTTAGCGGATATGGTCTGGGATACAGTTCCCGGACTTGTTAAACTCATGACCTAATAGAACCCAGTTCTCGCGTCGGTTCTAGGTGTGTCACATCGCGGCTATGTAGAGGCCAGCAAGCCGCATAGGGCTGGTGTAGGTCTACCAATGATGGTGTGCTCCTTCGATTTTTTACTCGTCGATGATGGCCTCGACAAATTTCCGAAATTTGGTCTTGTTGCAGGCTATACTGACGCGAACGAGGCTGGTTAGTAAATTGGTTCTAGCCATGGTTAGCTCCACTCGTCTGCATTAGGAGATCTTATTGGTCTGCCTGGCTAGTGGGTAACACGGAGCGAGAGGCCCGCCCCCTTAGTGCATCGGATCAAGCCCTATTTTTCGGGCTGTGCAGCACTTTGTCGCCACTCTTTCCAGTATCGGTCAGACTACAAAAAGGCGCTGGCGGAGGCTCAGAGGCGCTTGACGTCGTGCTCTCTCCGTCCTGGAGCGGGCAGAGAACAGGGGTAGGTCGTCGTGACACAGCCTGCAAACGCCGCCGCCCCCGTCGCTCAACTCTTGGCGGAGACGCGGTGGGGGCGGCCTAACCCTCTCACGCGGCCTTAGCCGCAGGAGGTAAACCAGTGCTGACCTTCGTCATGCTCTGGCTCAAGGGGTTCTGATGCATTCTTGCACAGAACCCAGTTGAAGCAAGCCCCGACCGGGCATTTCTGTCCGGTCGGAGCCTCAGAACGGGGCGCGCAGGTTCGCCAGCGGAGGACTTTACACCCATCCCTGCCGGGTTCGACTCCCGAGCGCGGTCGGTAGGCTGGCATAGTTTAGGATGCTCTCTCCGATCACCCGCCCGAGCTCGACCGGTACTGCGTTCCCAATGAGTCGTCCGAGCACCTTGAAGTGTATCCGCTCGCCCTCGGGAACGAACGAGTACGTCTCCGGGAACCCTTGAAGGATAGCGCCCTCTCGTAGCGACAAGGCCCGGTCTTGCTCTGGGTGACCGAAGCGGCCGTTCCCGAAGCCGTAGAACTGAGTGGTCAGAGTCGGAGCGGGCTCGTCCCAGACCATGCGACCGTAGACCCCGGGGTAGCTCCGACCCGTGCCACGCCGGTGGCACTCTGCGACGAGACGCGCTGGCCAGTCGCGCCAGGAGCCGCCGGGTCGAGACGCCTGGATGCGCTTCAGGTTGAGCGGTGAGAGACGGGACGTGGTGTGCAGCGGGTCGGCCTCGTGACTGTCCCCATGCCCGATCACAGGTAGGCTTTCTATAGCGTCCCGAACGGTCTTGGGCGTCGATACGCTGGCGTCTCGAAGTCGAATAGACCCGGCGAGGGATGCGAGCAGGACGGTTCGGCGGCGGCGCTGCGGCAGGCCGTAATCGGTGCTATCGACGACACCGTAGTAGACGTCGTAGCCCTGTCGTTTCAAGGTTGCGACAAAGTTGTGGAAGACATCGTGCTTCGTAACCGCGGGGACGTTCTCCATGGCTACGATGTCGGGCCCGATCAGCTTTACCAAGCGCGCGAAGTGGTTGAGTAGACCCTGGCGCTCCGTGCCCTTCGTCTCGTAACGCTGTGCATATGTCGAGAAAGGCTGACATGGCGCGCACCCCGCGAGCACTCGTACCGACGCCGAGCCGAACCACGACTCAACTTCCGATGATCGAAGCTTGGCCACATCACGTGCGTAGAATGTCGCGCCTGGGTTGTTTGCCTCGTATGGGTGCAGACACGCATCGTCGAGATCGACGCCAGCGACAACACGCACCCCGGCCGAGATGAGCCCATGGGTTAGGCCGCCCGCGCCGCAGAACAGGTCGACGCAGGCGACGTCGGTCTCGGATGGCAGAAATCGATCGGGATCGAGAGTTTGCGTCATGCCCATCTACCTAACCTACCACAACTTAGGCGTCTTAGCCCATTGCAATAAGACACCTAACATCGGGATAATTGCTGAGAACCTTGCCGCAGTGGGTCAAGCGGCACAACGTGAGCACGGCCGACTATGACCGCAGCCGCGAGGATCGCGCGAGCGACCGGCAGTCGAACGTCGCGGTCCATGGGCTACTCCGACCGCTTGAGAAGGTTGGAGACGTGTTCCACGGAGACGCTGAACATCTCGGCGAGCCGTCGGTATGTGAACACATTATCGTCGAGGTCGCGTAGGCCTCGCAGGCTCATGGCCAGCTCGGCGTCGTTTGAGAAGCGCTCTGGTGCCCTGACGCGGACTATCCGCCGCAGGATGTCGACCTCACCGAGCGCTGGACGGCCCGCGACGAGCCGCGCGAAGGCCGCTCCGGCATCGGCGGTGCCAGACAAGAGTGGGCTGCCTGGGGCCGCCTTTGCTAAATCCTTTGCTAATCGGGCTTCGTTAACTTGGATTTAGCAAAGGATGAAACGCGTGTATCGACAAGCAGTTGGGGACGTCACCGCGATCCCTGGGATAACTCTGGACAGCCACGCGAAGGCCGCCCCGGCATCGGCGGTGCCAGACAAGAGTGGGTTGCCTGGGGCCGCCTTTACTAAACCCTTTACTAATTCCTTTACTAAGCCCTTTACTAATTCCTTTGCTAATCGGGCGCCGTTAACTTAGATTTAGCAAAGGAGGTCGAACTCCATCCTCATGCCTCGGCCGCCAAACAGACCGTATCGCTCAGGCGATAGGCGACGATCCGGTCGCCGGAGCCCAGGCTCACGCGGCGGGTGATCAGCGCCTGGCGAGTCTTGCCGGTGAGCGGGTTGCCGTCGGCCGGCGGATAGACGGTGAAGACCTGGTAGCCGAGGGCCGCGAACAGCAGGTTCATGTAGTGCAGGTTTAGGTGCCAGAACAGGAACACGATGAACGCGAGCGCCGCGACCGTCGCGCCAAGATCGCGCCAGGTCTCGAGGTCTTCCGAGTAGAACGGGAGCAGCATCGCGAACAGGTAGACGAGGATGTGGTCGCGGTGATCGTCGGCCGCGCCGACGGTGATCTCGCGCTTGTCAGACTGCTTCTTCGCCGTGCGGATGCGCAGCCACAGGAAACCGTTCGGGACGACGACCATCAGCACGCAGAACCCGATGAAGTAGCGGTCGGGGATGAGGCTGTTCCCGCGGATCGCCCACAGGATGAAGAGCGGCGAGATGCTGCTGAGCACCATCAGCAGGCGGGCTGCCTTGAGGCCTGCGCGGTTCGTGGGGCGTCGGTTGTCCATATCGTCGTCTACCTCGTGACCATTTATCGATCTCGTTGGCCGGTTCGTCGCGGGCCTTACCCGAAGGTGCCCATCAACACGCTGGATTTTCTCGCAGGCAGGCCGTCTCAGGCCTCGTCGGATGAGCCCCGTGACGGGGTTATGCAGGTCTCGACCGACTAGATTGACCCAAGACACCCCGCGCTGGTCGGGCCTATTCGCCGTATAGGTGATGCACAGACGTCTTCAATGCGGAGGCAAACTTGCTCATGGTCGGCCACTTGGGTACGAAGCGGCCTTGCTCAGCTCCGTGCACATACTGGCGTTCTTTGCCGATCAGCCGTCCTAACGCTGCTTGACTCAGTCCGTGCTTGGCTCGCAATTTAGCGAGCCTATCTCCAGGTGTTAGTTTCATCTGGATGCATCACCAACGGCTGACAGCAGGGCCTGGAATCGGACATGACCGGCGCTGGTCATGGTCAGGGTCGGCCGAGTACCTGTAGCGTACTCGAAGAGCTCGGTCTTAGTCGTGAGTTCGTGAATATCCAGCATCCGTTCACCATTATCCGGGTCAGGCTTTGCTGTATAGTGGAACCCGACGATATGCAGCACAGGGTCTCGCGTTACGCTATCGGGCGCCAGCTGGATGCAACCGCTCCCGATGCCGGCTGACTTGAGGCGTATCAGCATCTCGAGCACGCCGCTTGATAGGTTGTCTGTGGCTGCTACAGGGGTGAATGTGTCGGCCTCGATATCAGCAGAGTCGTGTAGCATACTCAAGGCGTCGAGGTCGCTCATGGGGTCAGGGCTGCTCAGCGGGTAGTCGTACTCCTGGTCCGTAGTCGCTAGCATCGGCCCTTTTGACTTGGATAACCGCTGGAGCCAGAGCCACGTCGCGCAGTATGCGACCAGTACGCCAGTGTGAAACTCGTCATCGTCAATGCGCTGGATTGTAGTGGATAGGCCTGGGAAATCCTGTAACACAGCCGTGATCAGATCGGTCGACATCTGCTCATCGTTGAGCGTCTCATCAGCCTCTACTTGGTCTTTGTTGGTCGGGCCGGTGATGTCAAGGGTGCTGAACGGAAGATCGCCTAGTTCGCCGGCGATCGTGCTGTATATCTGGAAGTACGCAGCCAGAAGACCCCGAGTCTCGTTACCGGAGTCGGCATCCATGCCTTTGGCTATAGCCTTGAGCATGGGGAAATCCTGACCTGCTAGGTGTACGTCGACGGGCTCTGGTCTAGCATGTTCGGCTGTGTTGTGGGGCGGGTCAGCTACGCGGATTGCGTCTACGAATGGTTGAGTGTCCATAGTGCAGCTAGTTAGGTGGTCAAAGGTGTTACGTGGTAGGCTACAACATCTACCAGCAGACTTGTCAACAATCGTGTACAATATTTTATAGATTAGCTAAAATCGCCGCTTACACCTATAATCCGTTGAGCCTACGTACATTAGACACTGGAGAACGCGAACAAGATGGCGGCTGATACTCCGAACCGGTTCAGCGTCCCGGTCGAGGCGTTGATCATCCAGCTCCTTCAAGAGCAACACCCGCAGCTACATGTAGCGCCGGGGTCTGCTACGTATGACACGCTGATAACCCCGGTATCATTGATCATGCAACCGTTCCGTGACCACCTTAGGGTGATCCAGCGGAACCAGAGCCTGAGCAACGCCCAGACCATGCTGCCAGAAGAGCTAGATCGACTCGTGAGCAACTTCATGGTCCAGCGTAGGCAGGGAACAAAGGCGCTCGGGGTCCAGCGTGTCGTATTTCCCACTCTTCAAGCCGTATCTGTGCCGGTGTCGGCTCGGTTCACCGATGACCAGGGTCGTCGTTTTCGACCACTGAACTCGGTTCAGGTCAGCATCACAACGCAGGCCAACAATGTACTGGTCGATACGGGGGAGTACTACGTCGACGTCCCTGTGATCGCTGAAACGTCTGGTGATGCGTCAGCAGCTTTAGCCGGGGCTGTGACAGGGTTCAGTGGCATTTCTGGGGCTGTAAGGGCCTACAATCCGCACGATTTCTTCCAAGGAACGGCCGGCGAGAGTAATAGCCAGCTCGTGGCCAGGGTCAAGAAGAGCGTATCGAACCGGGAATTGGTCAAGAGCACAGCTATCAGCGCGCTCTTGCTTGAGACCTTCCCCAGTATTCGCGATGTTAAGGTCCAGGGCTATGGTGACCCTCTAATGACCCGGGATACGGCTGATGTAGTCCTGGCCAGTCATAAGCTATTCGAGCAGAGCTTTGCCCAGAAGGTGAATCTCCCGCTGGACTCTGATGGAGAGGTGCGGTGGACCACCGATACTGGCGCGGAGATCACGGCGCCCCTTGGCGGCTTTGTTGGCGCGGTATATGACCTTACAGGCAAGGATTTCAACGCACTGAGCGTGACGTTGGATGGCCAGGTCTATGAGACCGCCAGTGTCCAACCGGGTAACAAGCTCAGGTTCTTGGACCAGAGCGACCCAGATGCTGTAGCCAATGACTACAAGGTGACTCGTGTCGAGTCCGTGGCTGCGGCTCCTGGAGGAGATCCGGTCAAGGTTCTACGTCTGGATCGGCCCCTGACTAGTACAGCGGAGGTCGACGTTAGCCTGGCCCTTGATTCGGTTCCTTATACCGTGATTGGTAGGTTCAATACGAGTCGGTTCCATGTAGGCGGTAAGGTCGACGTCTATGTAGACTCTACCGCGGACCTGTCGCAGTCGGTGGTAGTCAGTGCTCTACCTGTGGTCAACACCCAGACTTTGGACGTGGCTGAAATCCCGTTGACCCAGAGTTTCATCGACTCGACCGGTGCCAATTTGTTCGAAGGCGGCGTTGGGTTCAAGAGCCCGGTTATAGCTGTCACCAGAGTCGAGCAACTGGACCCGACTAATGACCTAGTCGTGGTTCGTGAGTTGGTACCGGACACACACTATGTACTAGTCACAGCGGCCAGCCGGGGTCGATTCACGACAGCGACCAATGATGTACTTGTGATCAGAGGTACCGAGACTGACCCGTTATCAGGGTCAGAGCTCCCCATGTTCATAGGGCAACGGATCCGGGTCACCTACGTGACTAACCCTGATGTCCCTTTAATTCAGGACTTTGTCGACGCAGTGGACCAGCGCGATCTGACCAAAGACATCCGAATACTGACTCCGAGTACCGCTATTATCAATGTGGACCTGGCGTATACTGGTGAGCTGCCGACGAGCGAGGTCAAGACTATTGTCCGTGAGTACATTGGGGCTAAGAGTTTTGGAGCTTCAGTCTCGGTCAACGAGCTCGTGACCGTGCTATCCTACTTTGGCGTCGTCGATGTGCAGATGCCAGTCCGGCTGAGGAGCCGTGTCGCAACAGGTGGCGGTTCGTTTACGTTCGAAGAGAGTGAGGATCGCCTCTCTGTTGGCTCGTCATCGGTCTTTGTGGCTGATGCGGCACTAAATATCGTTAAGGCTGGGTAACACGGATGGCTTTGGACAAGGTCTTCAAGTCGGACGCGCTTTTCGACTATCTTCCAAGTTACTGGAAGAACTCATTCGGTGACCGCCCAGTATTGGAGACGGTATACGAAGCGCTAGTCCGATCTATGGATGTGGATTGGGTCCGGCTTTTCGCAGTGAACGACGCCAAGGACCTAGGCGCAACCCCGATCACGACTCCGCATCCTTTGGTGCACCAGGTCTTAGGAGCCTGGGACAGCCTGAAGGTGCCGCACGCGCACTACCACGCGTGGTTCAACTGGCCGACACCATCCGGGGATCCATCTACATACATGATCCGTGTTGAGGGCCACATTTTGGAGCGGCCCCAGCTATTTTTGGACGGACGCGCAGTTCCCGGCTTCGTGTATAGGCTTAATGCCAAGCATTGGGTCGAGTCTGGTGTAGTCAAATACGGATCCACGATCACGTTCAATCGTTCGGAGCTGGATGCGTTCCTTGATGGCTCGTATCTCAGCGTTCCTGGCCAGACTGGCGCCAATACTGGGCAGGAGTGGGTGCCGTCTGACTTAATCCAGCGCGTGGGTATTCTCGCGTACCGCGATAATCGACCATTTGTAGGCAGCGGTGATGGTGTCTCGCTGTCCTATGAGCTTACGATCGGCGCTGAAACCGCTCTTATTGAGCCATTTGATGCTAAAGCGGTGATTGAGTCGTTAGATGTGACTCAACTTGTCACTGTGGCGGTAGTCAACGGCGGGTTTACGATCACACCGCGCGCTAATGGTGGTTTTGGTGCAGGCATGCTGCTTCAGGTTACGTTCGATGATGACACGCAAGCGGTGCAGTGTATGGAATCCAGCACTAGCACGCTAACATTCGCATCTAGTGCTGGTGATGTGGTCTCCGCTCGCCTTTTTGTCGAGATACCGCTCGGATATAAGCACTATGAGGTCACATCCAGCGGTGTAACCATGCTTGGTGGTGGTGTATTTCCGGGCGGGACCACGTTACGGGTAAAGGACGCGGCCGGGATCCAGTCCAAGGTCCTTGATGCACCTAGGTCTCGGGTCATGTTCGAGCGCCCGATCAATACGGATTCAGCCCAAGTGCTGTATTTAGGCACATCACTGACTGAGACCGTTGTCGATGAGAGCCGGATTACATTCGTGCGACCGTTGAATACGGGTGTGATCTGGCGTATCGACGCCCCGATCGTAGTCGACCACGATCACGCGCTGCACCGTACCGTCACGGATGGGACCGCGTTGATTACGCTACCAGCAACCCGCCCCATGAGTCTATCCGGCGGCGCGTTTCAGGCCGACCACCCGGTTCTGGTCTTTATCGACGGTGTACTCCAGGATCCGACTACATATTCCCCGAGTTCAAGCAGGATCATTGCGCTCGATGCCGCACTGACCGCTGATATCCCGGTTGATGTTTGGTATGTGGATGATGAGGATCCGGTAGAGCACCTGCATAACGCGTTGAGCCAGGTAACCCCGCTCACGGTCCCTGAGCAGTACAGTGTGCACTACGCGGCCGCCGATACGTTCAACGCTGCGCGCTGGCCTGTGACTTTGTTCAGGGACGGGTTCCTGGATAATAACCCAGACCAGATTGTTACCGTCGGGGGTCAGTTCATCCAATTAGCGGATGCCTTGACCCCGGGGATCTCAGTCCAGATAGATGCGATCCGCTCTGAGTTCCGGTATAGGCATGTGATTCCCGCTCGCACTGATGTTGACTACGGCTATCAGGGTAGGATTCACAGTATCGGTACGGTACAGGATGGGGTCTCAGCGCCAGGTACCGTGCTTGAGTCTGGTACCGGGTTCAGTTTTGCGCCTGCTACTGAGCCCGGCCAGGACGCGCTGTTGACCGCATCCGTGGCCTGGGATGAAGCCTGGCTCACCGACGTCGAGGTGGATGAGCGCGCTCTGCACACGGTCTGGGGCGCCCCTATCGGCGTCCTGCGCTATAACAGCTCGGACAGGTATCGGAACCTACTCGCGGCGATTTACGGGGCCTACCGCGGCCCTAGTTTCGTAGACAGCCTAGCCAATTTCAGTTCTATCCTACTCGGATCCGCTTACCTTCCGACAGCGGGATACAGTCGCGGCATCGTGCGCAACGCCGCCGGCTCTGTTGTGCGGATCCAACCAACGGACCCGAAGAAGGATGCGATCGAGATCGCTCTGCTACAGGACCAGCCGCACCGGATTCTAGACGGTAACATCGAGATGGCTCGACTCCGTGCTGTGAATCAGCTCGTGACAGTTCAAGACCGTGATCTTAGTTCAGTGCCATGGCTTGCGTTCATGGCCCAAGACTTGAGCGAAGATTATGGGTACGCCAATCGCCTCGATGTGCGTGACGCTCACAGCTTCAGCTCTGTGCCAGCCGTGTTTGACGAGCCGACCCAGGTCATAACCGACTACTCTGTCAACTTCTACGATCAAGAGGTATGGCCCGGCGATTTGGTGAAGCTGGTACTAGTAGCCGGTACCAGCCCCACGACTGGGGTCACGACATACACGGCTGACGCGCTGGGGACTGCGCCTGTGACGCGGCTTGTGTACGACTCAGCCAGTATCCCGCCACGATTGAATCTCCACGTGACGCCGCCCGCACCGCTGGTTTGGAACTCAGGCTATTACCTGAGCTTGAGCGGTGCTGGGAGTCCCTGGGATACGGCGGTAAGTGAGGCCTTGACTGTGCTGACACAGAGCCCGGGTGCAGGCGCTGGTGGATCCACTTTGATAAAAGCCGACTGGCTCCCGACGCACGCCGCGCCTTCGGTCAACGTACTCACGCCTTCGAGTCCGTTACCGGTGCTCCAAGGTGTGGTCAAGGAGCAGAGCACCACGACCCCGAGCATTGCATCCACAATCCAGTTCTCATCGGTCAGTGCTGTGCTTGATGCTCACAACATCAGGGTCCCTGTCGTGGTCAGCTCTGAGCACCTCGGGTATGGGGACGCGCACTACGGCGAGCACGGCTATGGCGGTGGTCTGCTCCAATCCACGCCGTCGGCTTACACCGTATGGACCCGGCGCACTCGGCGCCTGGATACGTATCTGAGCCTGGATCACGCGCTTGACCAGGCTTATGCTTTGGTCCCTGGTGAGAGTGTGCAGCTCTTGAACCAGGAGTTGGCCCAGGTCTTGCGCCACAATGTGTTCACCATGGAGCTGGCTTGGGGCCAGATGGTAGATGCTGAGGCTCTTGGTGACCTGGCCATTTTGATCCAAGGTATCAAGCCCGCCGAGACTCGTGCCCTAGTCTACACAGAGGCATTCCCAGATGGGGTGCTATCTGGGCAGCTGACTGGTTCGATGATCGATGCTAGCCCGGTGATCGAGACCCTAGCCGACACCTTGTTCATGGGTGAGTCATGGCTAACTACAACCAAAGCAGCCAGCTTTGGGCCTGAACTTAACTACCTGTACAAGCCGTGGGAGCATCGGTTTGGCCCCCGGCTCGAGTCCGAGCTCAAGGCGCCGCCTACGACACCTGTCGAAGGCGGTTTCTACCTTGCGGCACCTAAAGGTAATATTGAGCACACAGGCGCCTGGGCCAAGACCTACGGCGCCGATTACGGCCTGGAGGGCACGGTGCTTCGTTACTATGCGAGCCCGGCTCGCTGGGTGGTGGATTCGGGGTTTCCTCCGAGTGCAGGGTTTGCTACAGACCTGAGTAACGGTGCGCGTCGATTAGTGGCTGGTCCAATAGGCTCGGCCACAGCGCAGCATAGTGCGCTAACTTTGAGCGTCGGGTCAGGCGAGCCGGTTACAGTCCACGCCAGGGTCTGGATCCCAAGCGCGTCGTACAGCGCACCGGGCACGGTTTACATTAGCTCGATGAGCCCGGATGTGTTCCAGCTCGGGCTGATCGTAACGAGCCCGGGCCTGCTTCAGCCTTGGTTTCGAGCTCACGCGGTCGATACACTCGCGCTTGTAGAGAGCCCATCAGCGTCGTATTACGATCGCTGGGTGAGTCTCACAGGCGTTTACCGCGAGGGTGTTGGCGGTTACTGGTATTCTGATATCTATGTTGACGACGGGGTACTAGCTGCTACCAGTTCTCCGAGTGGCTCGGCTAGCCCCACTGTGGTACCGGCTACTGGTGCCACCCGACTCACGCTAGGCGGACGAACGGCCTCGCCCAACACCAGCGAGTCATTCAAGGGTTACCTTGATGAGTTCAGGTTATATGCTGGGACCGAACTATCGAATCTGGAGATCGCAGCACTTTGGAATGGTGGCGCGCCGGTAATGCCGGAGCTTGGGATGGCGTCTGACGGCAGCCCGGTGGCCCCTGCTGGCATTTCGGCTTGGTACATATCGGAGCATCACGACCTGGGACAGGTTGTCGACATCTCTGGGCAGGGTTTTATCGCGACCAAGGTTAGCGCAGTGGCTGACGATGTGCTCAAGGACTGGCGTGTACCAGGTCTGGGCCGGTCTCTGCTACCCAAGCTGGGCGACACCTACGAGGTCAAGGTCGGTGGTCTGTATGTTGATAAGGGCCAGGTTGTGTCTAGCTTGCTTGCGATCCCGCCTACCCTAAGCAGTTACAGCCCTGAGATGGAGGATGTCTTCGCCGAGGCGCTTGGGACCAGCACCTTGCTTCCAACATTATTTGGGTACAACGATGTGTTGTACACCAACCCGGCGCCGTGGCTCCATTTTAAGGACACGGCCGGTTGGGTCCTGAGTAGCAGTAATCCGCAGGCACCCGGCTCGGCTCTAGCTTTGGATCAGGATCCGGTGTTCCTTGGTTTCAGCTCGCCACTAGCCTTGGATGCAGGTGGTATCAGCCACAGCCCGTTGAGTGCTGACATCGTGTTGGTGGGTGATCGACTAGTAGTCACTGCGGGTGCAAACAACGCCGGCGCGCTTACTCAGCTATCCCTAGACGGCAATGAGCTCCTCAACGCCAGCCGCAAGGGGCGTGCAACTCAGTGGTCCTGTGAGTACACCGGGCGTGGTTTTGCGCGCCTGGTCAATGAGGCGGGCACCCTCAACTACAGCCCTGATCAGGTCAGCAACTCCGTCCTCTTGTCGGCTAGTGCCGGAGATACGGCCTTAGTTACCTCAGCATACCTGGGTCACGCGGCTGGGTCCCTAGTCTACGACGGCGCCGCCTACGTGGCCGGCGGCACCGTGCTCCATAAGTACGTTGAGCTCGGATTTGGGGCCAACTCTAACGTTGTCAAGGTTTCGGCTCATTTCGAGCGTGATTCGAGTACCAAGGACGGGGCCTGGCGCAGCCAGTTTACGACCAGCACGGTTGCTGCCTTGAATCAGATCTGGGTATACCAGCCTGGTGTGAACGAGGCGCCGGTCTCGATTACAGCCCCAGGTGCTATCAACTACCCGACAACCTGGGTTGGTGGTGCTATTTTATCGAATCAGGCCCAGGATCTGGCTATTGGTGTATTCCACCGCAAGCCGGCCACGGCTACCGGCTGGTTCCAGACCCAGCTCCTAGCAGCCCCGGATAGCGTGGCTTCAAGTCCTCTTGGGATCTATAGCTCGCTGCTCAACGATCAGGAGTTTCTGGGTGCAAATCCTGGTGTAAGTGCCGGATCGTTCCGGACCGAGCGTTATATCGTATCCGGCACTCTGATCGAGGTTGTAGGCGGCTTCAATCAGCTTGCTTACGAACTGGAGGGCGTCCAGCCCTTAATTACCGGTCCGACGCCGGCTACATACCTGGACATCGTGCAGGGCCCGGATCCGATGACGCTTGGTGCCAGTTTCGGGCTCGTAGTCCAGGCTAAAGGCTCTGGTGGTCTGATTGATACCGGGTTTAATTTGACAGGCCTTTTGTCTCTGGTATCGGGCCCAGGCACCCTGAGTGGTGATCTGAACCCGGTGTTCATAGATGGTGAGGCTGTGGTTAGCCCGCTCACTCTGAGCCTGAGTGGTGGCTACCAGGTCATGGTCACAGCGGCTGGACTTGCGCCTGACCTTGTCACGGTCCAAGTCAATAACCCAGCTCCGTACGCCGTTTCACCGACATACTTCATATCGAGCCCGGCTCAGGGTGCGCTGACCCTGTACGGTACTGACTTCATGTCGGTGTCCTACGTGGTCTATTCGAATTGGACCGGGAGCCCAGACCCGTATCCGAGCACATTGACTTATGTGAGCCCAGGCGAAGTTAGGTTCACACCACCGGCTACTATCCTGTCAGCATCGCCGCAGACTCTGACCATCTCGGTCCATAACCCGGGGCCTGGTGGTGGCGCTACAGGTGAGATACCACTTACGATTGAGTCCCCAGCGACGCCGTCCCCAACGGTTGTGATCCCTGTCGCAGATCACATGCTGTTCAGCACACCCCCGGCATTGCCTGCGTTTCCTCGGGTCGGGCAGGCCACGTTACTTGGGGCGGTAGCTGTTGACTCGACGCTGGGGTATGCGCTTGATGTAACCGCATCGGGATCGGTTACCTTGAGCCCTGTGTCTATGCCGGCGGGCGCTGTGATTGGTGGTGTATTGAGTCGCGAGTTAGGTGCAGTCGCCGCAGGTTATTCGGTATTCACAGATATAACGTTTAATAGGGCCGGAACTTACGTGCTAGATGTGGTGCACGAGAGTCCGGCAGTGGTCGCCACTACATCGCCATCGCTGACACTGTTCGTATTAAACAACGCACCGACCGTTACCAGTTTGATGCCGGATAATACCGACCAGGGTACGCAAAGTCTCACGCTCCAGGTTTTCGGCACCAACTTCGTTGAGACTGACACGGAGGTGTTACTTAGCGGGTTTCCCCGGCCTACGACTTATGTAAGCCCGGGTGAAGTCACTGCGCTACTCGGCGCGTCTGACTTTCTTGTACCACAGGCTTACGGTATTTCGGTACTCACGAACCAGGGTGGTGGCGCCAGCAGTGCACTTACGTTCACGGTCAATGGCGGCGTCGGTTCAGGATTGGCTGAAGAGGACCTATCCCCAACTATCCGTGTTCTTGGCCCAGACACGTACCAACGGGTCTTGCCTGTAGAAGGTTCGGTCCTGACCGCTGCGATGGGTCAAGCCCTGCATCGAGCTATTGAGCTGACCGGTAAGGCCACGAACGGAGCCCCGATCCACGTTTATGACGGGTCGGTCGGCGCTATCGAGGTCATCGAGATTAGCGCAGGTGCCTACAGCGCCCTCGGTGTACGCCCGGGCGCTCAGCCTGTGGCAGCGCTTAACGTTGACATGGCTTGGCCCCCAGATGCGCTCCACCCATTGGTGATTCGGGCTGCGAAATGGACCACATCGACGGTCCCGGTCGGCGCGCAGGTCGGGGCACCCGAGCCGGTGGTGCTTATGCCCCCTCCTAACGACGTCAACAACTCTGGTGATACTCTGGGTCACATCCGAAACCCGTTGTCATCGTATTGGCACCTATACGACATCAACATCCTGACGGCGTCACGCACCGGAATGATCACGATGGACAACAAAGGCTCTGGTACGGGTATTTCCAACCCTACCTACAGTTGGCTCGGTTGGCACTTTACACGTTGCCCGTTGCTGGGTCGTCATGACCACCGCACGTATCGACTCGATCATAACCGCTGGATTGTTGGGGCACAGGAACCTGTCGCAGCTCTGGCCCAGTTTGACAACGATGGTTCGGTGCTGCCGGCTAAGACTTGGGCACTTGACGACCTGCATCGTGCCCGGTTTGGGCGCCGGCTCACATCCAGTAACGGCTTTGCATCATCGTGGGCATCGCTCACCTCAATTCCTGCTGGTCAGATTACAGCAATCCACTCAGCCGTGTTCGTTGACCCGAGCCAGAACGTACACCGGGTCGGTTTGGCGTCGACTAGTGGTGATAAGCTCGTTCATATCGGCCTAGGGCTATTTGACCCGCTAGAGCCGGGTCTTGCGGCGCTGGGTACCGATGATTTCATCAAGGCGGCGCCGTTCAACCCGATCACATCCCCTTTGCAGTACGCTACACCGCCGTCGCTGAGCTATACCATGGATGTGACGTGGCTTACCAACGGGTCGTTCGACGGCGTTCCCGGGGCTGGTGGGACGGTACAGGTTTGGGATCGTGTCGACGACACCACGTTAAGTGCGGGCGCCGTTCTGACGTCGGCCGGCACTTTCAGCGTGCCATTGACCCACGGCGTGTCATCTGCCTTCATTTCGCTCACGGGCGCGGGGTCTTTCGCGTTCCGCGCCACAATCAAGGACGAGTTGGGTAATGCCGTTAAGGACCCGGCCAACCCCGATGCCGACCTGACTCGGAACGCTCTTATTCAGGTTACTCAGCACGGAATGAGCGCGTCACCAGCATCTATTGCTGTCGTCTATGACATTCCAGATCTTGAAGTGATCGCGTTATCCAACGTTACCTGGGCTTTGGACACGAACTGGACCACGGAGCCGTTCAGTGTAATCCTGGAGGCACGGACCGATCAAGGTCAGCTATCGATGGAGGTTGATGGCGCGGTTCGTGTCTCGATCAAGAGCGTGAAGACGGTCGAGGGCGTGGACATCACCCCGACCCCATACATTCTGTCCACGGAGCAGGATCACCTAATGCGTGGTGGTGTCTGCCACGTTATGGACCTGCATCCACAATTTACATCTACTGGTCCGGGTGATCTCCAGGCGATTCTAAGCGCGTCGGCTTATAGCTACGCGATCATGACCCTGGCTATGACCCCAGTCGGTACAGGGCATGTTAGTCTCGATTCACAGGAATTCACGTATGAACTCGGTGTCTGGCCCCCGGGCGGCCAGCGTGGTACAGACCCTTCGGCGCTTCCTGCCACGCTTCAGACCTACCCGTGGGCGGCCCGGCTCACTGACAAGGCGTGGTTAGGGCCTGTTGTTGATGATAACTGGCTGGCTTTAGCCCCTAATAGCGCAATCTCGGCGATTGAGACCAACGCGCCGGCTCTGGCTAAGATCAAAACCGCGACAGGGTTGCCATTTTGGTCCGGCTGGCCTGGTGATCCGGCGCACCCCAATTTCCGGCTAGGTTATCAAGCGATCTACCCTGACCCGTCGATATGCCCAAACCTGACCTACGTCGGCTACCCCGCGACGGTGGCGTCTACCAAGTGGGCGGCGCTCCCGTTCTACTGCGACGACTGGGTCTATGAAGGCGGCCTAGTCATAAATATTGAGCAAGAGCACGGTTTCTACTTTCATAACACGGCTGGTGACACCGCGGTCAGGGATTCCACCATTATGAACGTCGGGCGTACTGCGATCCAGAAGGCAGATAGACGGCTCGAGAACCCGTATTCTGATGTAAACGACCCGAATGACACCGGAGGCCCCGGCCGTGGTGTGTTCCGGGTCAGTAACAATACGATCATGGAAACGGGCCTGAACGATGGCGGCGGCTCAATCACACTGGCCGGGCATGGGCCGGACGGTGAGTTGATCGTGGAGGGCAATGCAGTGTTCAACGGCTATGACGATTCGTTAGCCGCTATTCGCAACATCTCTGACGGTATGTTTGGGGCCTCGATGACGGTATGGGGTGAGGCTTTAGCATCGACAGGTAGTACCACATTCACGCTCTGGAGCCTCGGGTTCAAGACGAACGGTTACCAGCAGTGGAACCCGTTCCTGCTGCGGTCTAATGGGGCTCCGGTATTCACCTATGCCGAAATCCAAGCCAACCTGGCTCATAAACTCGATTACTTCGGAGCCCTAGGTGTTGTTGGCGGAGACGGGACCCCGGTGCCTACCCCAACCTGGTACACCGACCTTCTCTACGGCTACCCGATGATGACTTACGCGGGCCAAGTTCTCGGGCTTACAGCGGATGACGGTTTCGCAGGCGCTAGTCCACAGGTGTATTTAGGGCTTACGCCGGACCCGATCTACGGTATGGGCAGCCCGACATACGGGAGCATGCACCAGAACGGACGGGTCACAGTTCGTAATAATCTGTTTGAGACCAACACTCCGATCCAGGGCCGGTCCTGGTCCAGCGCCCTACCTAGCCTCAACCCATATGTATCGGTTTACGCATCTGGGACCACATATAGCAACACGCCGACCGTGATCCTTGGCGACATGCGTGAGTTGATCTTCGATAATAACACGATTCACCAGTCGGGTAGCAATGCGTTGTTCCTAGATGAGACCGTCTCGGTCTGGACTAGTCCCCTGGAGAAAACGTCAACGCCGCCGTCCGGTATCTCTGGCGGCGACAAGCGCCTGATTATGAAGAATGCGCCTATCTGGCAGCTGTCTGGTGGCGGGAATATTATTCCAGGCCAGATACTGCGCTTTGGCGTGTCGGCACCGGCTGCGCTTATTCAACAACTCACGAGCCCTGCCACCTGAGCGGGCTTTGATTCGGCTTTACACTATGGTTGGCGCTTCATACAACCCACGACTGGTACCGGAAACCAGTACCAGATCTATTAGGATGATTCTGTGAAGAAGATTAAGTTTGCAAATGGCATGAAGCCGCTGACCGCGGACATGGACTCAATCCACGAGTTAACAGAGGCTGCACTCAGCACTTTGATCCAGGCTCTGACCAGCGGAACCAGCGGTAAGGTGCTATTCGACAACAAGCCGCCGTCAGGTACCTATGACGCAGGTGCAGGTAGTATCAAGGTCACGGTCCCAGCCCAGTACTACTCGGTGCTAGGCACTGTGGTCCGGCAAGACGCGACCGAAATCACAGTAGCGGCGGGCTCCACTGACATTCAGATTGGTGTGTACTTGGTGGCAGGTACCAAGGGGGAGAACGAGACGCGTAACTTCCTCACTATTGACCCGGTTTCGGGCCAGGTTATTCAACAGGATCTGACTCACGAGCTCTATGTCGACGACAGTTCGCGGGTTCTACTCACAACAGTGTCAGATTTAGTCACGGCGGTACACGAGCCCACACTGGCTGAGGATGACTCTGGATTTGTTAGGCTAGGCACTATTCGGTTCACAGCATCGACCGGCGCCATCTCGGTTATTGGTAACACGGTTGACACCTACGCATTACCTGGCGGCACTACGGTCCCGGTTGAAGACCACGGCGGCACGCACTTGCCTGGCGGTTCCGATCCACTTCCGGTGAGTGCCCTTAGTGGCGGTGCTGATGGTGGTAGTACCGCAGGGCTTCTACCCACAGGCGGGCTCACTGCTATTTTAGGGTCTATCCAGGATGTACTGCCGGCGGATTCGGCAGCGTATATCCAGATTTTGACTCAGGGTGATAATTCTAATGATGGCTCGGATCTCGACGCCAGGACGGCCACAATAGACCTGCGTCTTGCCGAGTCGCTGACTACGGCTGACTCAGGCGGCGTGATCCGACTCGCGGTATCGCAGGCGCCAGCTTCTGCGCTCAAGGGATCGAGCGACCGAAGCGCGCGGGAGGACCACATCCACCCTCTGGTCGAGTCTGGATTCATATTCCAGCAGATATCGTTGGACCTCAGCGCTAACAAGCTGGGTACCGTGATCCCGTATACGGTCACGGCAGCGGCTTCCGGGCAGCCGGCCGCTACCGTTGCCAAGATTATCTCGGTCGTAGCTATGTGGCAGCCGCCGAATATCAAGAGTGGGTATGAGAACCGTAGCATCGCGGCTGGCTGGGGCCTGGTTAGTTATGCTGGGTCATTGACCACAGTGGGGTGCAGGGCGCTAATCACGGGTAAGAACACGTTTGAGCTAGAGATTGGTGCTCTTGGCGCAGCTCACGCATCCAATGCCGCGATTCAGGCGATTAATAACTCGGATTCCGACGGTTCGGCTGCGTGGACTAACCCAACCTACCCATCTAGTGGCGAGTTCGCGAACACCGGCAAGATCTTTTTATTTGTCACAGCACTCCGCGCCGGTGCTGCATTACTGGAGCCAGGTCAGTAATGGGCAACATGATCAAGCTTAAGCAGCCTGCTGATATGCTTATACGTCATGCTGGTTAGTCATCAAGCAGCCGGCCGCTCTTGGTCGCCGCGGTGTAACGGGGTGGACCGGGCATGATCCCTGACCAAGTATCCGTCTTGCACGCTACATTCAAGGGGCGATTACGCATCTACAAGAGCGCGACCTGCCCTAGTCTTGATCAAGGCTGGCCGACACCGGTTCTGGATAAGCCCAACCTGGTCGTTGATACGGCTCAGGATATGGTCTTAGGCTTGCTCAAGCGTCAGTTTACGGACTACGCGCCGGCCTATATCGTTTTAGGTTCTGGAGGTGATCTCGAGCAGGTCTCGAAACAAGACTTCGGCGCTCGTGTAGCCCCTGCGGTATCTGACACATCGGTACGGGCTGTCGTGGCCAGGCTTCCCATTATCCAGATCACGCCGGACCCTGATGATGAGACTAGCTGGGATTACATCACCATTGCCCGGCCTCACGAAGCTAACACCACCGCCCTTAACGAGTTGGGTTTAGAGACGGCGAACAATACTCTGATCTCCCATGTCGTCACAGATCCCGAATCTGGTCAGGTTCGGGCCCAGAAGTTTGTCAAGAGTAGCCTCGAATACCTCGTGGTCCGATGGACCATGACCTTCACTCTGAGTTGATGAGCCAGTCGATCACCACGGCATACCACGCGCTCGATACGTCGAAGCAGCATAATAAGCGCTACAATGGCGTGATCCGGCCTGGGGTCTATGCGGGGTATTGGGCTCGCGCCAACGTGGGTCAACCCAATCTGATTGACCTAACCCTAGGTGCTGATACCAGCAGCGTGCTAGTCACATCTGAGGGTGTACGCATTGAGGAGACGTCCCCTCTATTTGCGGTAGCCGCTGTAGCAGCCGCTGATTCCAGCTTGACCAGGATTGATCTCCTCGTGGCTGAGTATCAATACACGACTGACACCACGATCGAGCAGAGCTACAAGCTGATCAAGGGGAAGAACCAGACCAATCTGAGCGCGGACCCAATCCGGCCTATGGTCTCGAACCAGTTCCAGGTCCCACTAGCCTGGATTATGGTCCGACCACAGCAGGCCACCGGTGGTTCAGTCCAGGCCAAAGTCTTGAGTACAGACATTATCCACGTGCCTAAGGCGGCGTGGGCGGCTGCGCCAGCTGATCTCTCTGGTCTCAAACCTGTGATTGATCCCAACGACTCTCGGCGCGTGTTTGTGCACGAAGGCGTAATGCCCAACGTGGACGGGACTCGTGTGATCTCGTTCACGGGCGGGTATAGCGGTGTGATAGATGCTGTTAACCTCGACGACCTCGAGCAGCGTTGGTACACGATTGGTGTTGATGATCAGGGTGATGTCGAGGTGCTTGGTGATGCGGCGACACGCGCTGCACTACCGGAGCTAACCAGTGCTAGCATCCCGGTGGCGCATGTTCGCGGTCAGAAGATCGGTGGCCAGCTTCAGCTGCTTGAGCTCATCGACATTCGTCTTACGTTTAGTCGTCAATTATCGCAGGAGCAGGAGAGCTACACATATCGTGATCTTCTGGCTGGCTCTGTGTTCCGCTACCTGCGTGTCGAAAAGTTTGTCGACGACGCCCTGATCAATCTCGATACGGTCCAGTTTGCCGCATCTGGGTCATCTGACGACCTGATGGCCGAGATCGATAGCTCGAATACGAGCCTGACCCTGGTCTGGAGCGGGGCGACGTCGGTCCCGACCGAGGAGGTGTCAATCGTGACCGGTAACCTGCTGAGTGCCACCACAATTAGCCGTGTTGAACACTTCATGCTGGCTGTAGACGCTAGTTTCGACAATCTCGAGTTCCGTTACAGCACGAGTTCGGCTACCTCCGGGTTCAGTACGACGCGTCACAGCCCGAGGGAGATCGTTCGGATCCAATTTAACGGGGCTACCAAGCTCTTCATCAAGTTCTTGGTCCCGGTCTCCGGATTCGTGTCTGGTAAGGCGCGTCTGTTTAGTTACGGAGCCCTAATCAACCTCAGTGGTGGCGTAGCCAACGCACAGACTTTGGGTGATCTTGGGTTGCTCGCGCTCCCGAACTCGGTCAACAACTTGATTGCCAATGGGTCGTTTTATTACTGGAGTCGGCAGCTAGCTAACGGCACCGTACCCGACCTCACTAGCCAGGACGATCTGATATTCAGCCTCAGCTCGGGTGATGACTACCCGCTGGTCGCCGATGGTTGGCAAATGACCAAGTTCCAGAACCCGATGGCCGGCGAGGCTGCGTCCAGAGTGATGCGTGACCAAGGTGACGGTACCGTAGCTACTGCGCTCGAGCTAATCACAGCTGCTGCGACGTCAGCAGGTTCTGTTAGTGTGATGGAGTACAGGATACCGGTTGGTGCGGAGATCCAGGGTCAGTACTTGACTTTCGCGATTGGGTTCGAGACAACCACGCCACAAGCCCTAGGCTTCGGCATCGCCCAGTACTCAAGGTCATCAAGCGGGCTTGTGCTCAAGACTAAGGACGAGGCCTTTGCCCAGACAGCATCCGGCGAGACTTATGTGAAGTCATCGACCGCGATTGGTCCGGATACGGATCAGATCAGTTTTTATGTGATCATGATCGCTAGCACGAGCGATGTTACGCATAGGCTCTGGGACGCGCGGGCGGCTGTCGGTGAGTTCTCGGTGCTACCTATGCTCAAGGTGCTCGACGCGCCTGGTGTCCTGCGGCAGTATTACGAACGTGGTCGCATCTTCTCAGCCCAAAATGTAGTTGAGAATACGCAGGTAGGACAAGCCCAGCAGTTTGGGACACCGAAGGCCGGCTCCTTGGGCGTTATTGTTGGTCGCACGGTTCCGGGCCCTAGTACGAACCGATCGAGTAATGTAGGCGATCTTATTTATTCCGCGGACCGTCATGGTCTGCTCGTCACCGCGAGTGCTAGCTCAGCTGGTATCGTTACTATAGACGCCGACTGGGAGAGCTTCGTCAAGTTTGAGGCCAGTGTTCAATGAGTCAAGTTACGCCTGTGCGCTCCGGGACTGCAATTATTAGTAACGTCTACGAGAAGACGGCTACTGATGGGGATGTGACTAACTTTCTAGGGGCTAATGCCGGCCTCCAGCAGCTTTTTAGAGCTACGGAGGATACAACCAGTCCTGTAGCGCATAGTTATGGCATTGAGGTCGCATCAGCGCCGTCGGTCACCGACGGCTACGGCAATGTTCTTAAGACTTATGACTTCGATCTCGATTTCAGCTATTTGGTCGGTGCCCACCAGCTCCTGGTCGCATTAAAGGCGCGTTTTGGCGTCAGTAATCCTGACCAACAGCCAGCCTACGCGTACGCACTAGTACCTAATAAGTCGGTCAAGGACACGGACCCCACATTCTCTGAAGAGGAGACTTGGTTCGAGGAAATCGACTCAAGCACTGTACGAGTGCACAATCTTCGGTCTGATCGGGTTATCCTGTGCCTAGTACCGCACACGGCGGTGGCGGCAGTCAGCAAGGAAAAGATCACTGTCAAGAATCAGGGCAACAACGAAGGGGTTGAGCTTGAGGGGCCGGGTGATGGTGTGCTCATGCGCAGTCCAAACGGCAGTCGGTGGTTGTTGCGGGCGTCGGATGGCGGCACAGTCACCATGGATCCACGCTGAATCGTGTGTAATGGCGTTATTTATGCGGTGTACAATCATTAATAACAGCCGTATGTATTGGATCTGTGTTGCTGCGCGACTCGTCATCGCGCCTATCCTCATGTTGAATCTAGTATCCGGCGTTGTGCTTTCGAATTCGATGCAGGCCGGTGCTGATGTCCAGGCTACGCCTAGCGGCATTTATATCCCGCTATCGATCTATGTCTCATCGTTGCTTGCTGTGGCTATCGCGACCTGGACCGTGGCGCGTTACGACATGTCAAGGATTCGTCGCATGGAGATGCTTGAGTCCACGTTGCTAGCCATCCAGGCCGAGCTCCGGAGTTCCCGGGAGCCCAACTCTGAGGTTAAGTCATAAATACGACGCTATTTTTAGCAGGTCTAATCAGCGGCCTAGAGAAGGTGTCGGCGCGTATCCGGCGTATGCCGACTATGGCCGTGCTTGAGGCTAATCGCGTCCGTCTCACGCCAGGAGAGCGCGCGGCTGCCCTGGAACGAGGGGCGGTCATGCGCTACCCGTGGCGCGGTGATAGGTTTATTAGGGACGCCGCAGTATGGAAGTCGGTCACGCCTGATGGTAAGACTTGGTACGTGACCAACACGTCCAAGTCACACCAGGCCCGGCCAACGCTTCGCGGTGCTATTAGCGTCTATAACTCAGAGGCCAAAGGGCCGTCATGAGCCGCGGATTTACCAGCACGTACCAGGCTGTAAACCTGATCCGTAACGGGAATCTCGATATGGTCGAGACGCGTGAGGACGGGACTAAGGACGCGCACTTCTGGCATATGACCGACTTGAGCCAAGTCGAGTCACAGACCACGGTGGTTGATAACATGCTTGAGTTGGTGCAGGTTGAGCCGGGTGTGGCGCCAGCCAACCGGTTCCGGATTCAGCTCGCGGCAAGTAAGGCGGCTCTGTTGTACCAGGACCTGCGCCGATCAGCTTCGACCCACGTTATGGATTTTCAGGTTCCATTGACACCAGGCTTGCGCTCATCGCTTGCATCAGGCTACCTCTCTACCGAGACTCACACGCTACCCGCCGCTAATTACACGCTAGCATTTTCTATGCGTGTTACCCAAGGCGAGGTGCGCATCAATGCAGCAACCTGGGACCTACACGGGGTGCGCACTGTGCCTACCTATATGCCTGGTGGCGGTGAAGTGGTGGCTGGTCCAGGGTCATCCTGGAAGCGCAGCGTGTTAACGTTTACGACCGATCAAGGCCTAGGCCAGGTCGGTCTCGAGCTCAGGCGCGTTGCTGGTCAGGATCTTACTGTGGTTGAGATAGGCCTCGTAGCGCTGGCCCTGGGCCGGTACCGGAGCTTGCCGTACACTGGTGATCCGCTGGTTGGTGCGCTGCCAGTCGGTGCTATTATATTAAGCCTGGGTCAGGCCTGTCCACCGGGTTTTGTCGAGCTCGGCGAGGGGGGTCTAGAGCCGCTTAGCGACTGGACCAGTGACGAGCCCGCTGTAAAGGCGCGCAAAGGTAATTACCCACGTTCCGGTAGCGAACAAGTGGGCACAACGACCCACGGTGTAGATCAGCTCGAGTTAGCCCCTGGTCAGACTGACGCGCTAAGCTTCTACGGGCCTGATAGTAAAACGGCGAAGGACGCTAACTTGGTGGATATGGGGTTTGCCAACCCCGCGGTGGATAAGCCCGGAGGCCCCCAGGGAGCTCCGCTACACGAGCACTCGATGGAGGCGGCCGGAACCCGGCCCGTGAGTCGCAGTTATCTATTCTGCAAACGAATCTGATGCGTATCAGTACGATGGGCCAGAGCCATACGCTGAATCTGTTGAGAAACGGGGCGTTATCTCGCGGCAGCGCCTATTGGTGGGGCAGCTATTTGCGCCACAAGCGTATTGGTGGGTCGCAGGGCCAGGGTACAGTCAATGCGCCGGAGTACGGCCTTGAGGTGTTCCGTGCGGCTGATACCAGCTATCCAAGTACAGTCACGGCGGGTGCTCACCAGTGGTTGGATCGACCGGATCTATTTACGTACCCAAGCCGGCGCGTGATCAGCGGCCTTTTGGTCAGCCCCTTTGCTCCGGATAGAGCTATGTTACAGGTCCTGCAAGGCTTGACGGCGGTCGACGGTGCCGTGCTAGCGGCTAAGCCGGCCCCGGTTGGTGCTTTGACCTATGTGGATCTATTCCAGCACCCTTTCGTGCATTTGGACACAGACCAGACCCGTGTCAATATCGCGGCCGGGAGTACGCTGCCGCTAACCGACAATAACCAGGCCGGAGCAAGCGGGCTGTACCGGGTCGGTGCGTTGCTCGAGAATCGCAGTGGTACGGCTATGGACACGCCTTACGACTTTGGTGCGCCAAATGTGAACCAGTACAGCTACCACGGGCTTGAGATCAGCCCGCTCGGTAGCGCGGGTTACGAGCCGCTAATTACGGAGCAGACCTGGGGGGTTGTCAGTACCTGGGTCACGGTTACTGATGGTGTGGTTACGGTCACGATCCAAGCAGCCAAAGCAGTGATCGAGGCTTTGGTTAGGCCGCAGCCCGGCTCATCCGGGATCCAGGTTGGTGACGTGTTCACCATGGTGGCGCCGTCACTGCTCTCAGGTTCCATTGTTAGCGTATCGGTACTGGCGACCCAAACCACCGTGGTCTTGATTCCGCTTACTAACTATGGCCAGGTCGTAATCGAGCCGTTCTCGTCTGATATAAATCCGGAACAGTGGGCGATATACACGACATCTACGGCCACTGTGACCAGGACCTTGCCGCTCTATTCATATGACTTCACATTAGGCTACACTTGTCGGATCAACGCTGGCTACGGCGTACCAGGCGGGTCCGCCATGTCATTCCACGTCCTTGACGGCGACGCTGTGGAGGGTATGGGGCGAGTCAGCACCACAGTACCGCGTGTCATAGGTCAAACTAAGGTAGTGAACCTGATTGCAGACCAAGACACGGTAGACGGGGCCTGGCAGCGCAGACTGGAACGTCACGTACGGGAATCAGCGGCTCCGATTGAGGGCCGGCTTGAGCTTTGCATTGAGCCGCCGGCGGGCTCGATCGACGATTACCCAACGCCACTATCGTCGTTACCAAATGCCGTGTTCTGGGCTTGGTTTACGGAGGCCACTGGATCTAATCCGGACCTTAACGACCCACCGGGTACCGTGGACCAGGTTCCGCATTTCAAGATTGAGTGCCCATACGACATTAACAACCCACCGCAGCTGATCGAGTGGTCATCGGGTTTCAAGACGTTTTCGATTACAACATTCGGTGACCCAACTGAGCTTTATGACTTCTACACATGGATCCCGCCACTACTGCAATTACCGAGCTTCACGATAGCCGCTGCTAAGCTTCAGGCTGGCCTATTTTCGATCTATGTGGAGTGGGACGTGGACACATTTGGCCCACTACCATCCATGGACGGGTTTCACGTAGGCTGGCTAGATGAGTTCACTGCCACCTGGGGGTTCAACATCAAGGGTCTGAAGGGGTCCGGCGGTCGATCATTGATCAGCGACATTTACCTAGCACACGGCGACTTGGCACAGCGCATGGAACAGCGCGATGATATATCTACCCCAGTCACCGGGCCGTTGACCAACACGGTCTCGATCGATCCGCTGCGTCAAGGCATTGATCTAGTTGACCACGTGCTTCCGCCTGGGACTGTCATGCTCTATGCTGGAGGCGGTACGTGTCCTCCGGGCTTCAAACGGGTTGAAGGGTTTCCAGGTGTAGCGCTACCAGGGATTGGGGCGGCGGCGGCGCTCGCTTTAGACCAAGCTACAGTGACCTACCTGGCAGCCCAGGACCGAACCCGGTTCTTGTGGGTTGGCACGGACTTTCCACTGCTCGATGAAAACGGACTCCAGGTCCAGATACCGGAGCTGGCTTTATCCGTGAGCAAGCCTATTCCAGGATTCCCCGAATCAAGTGAGGAGGTCGCGTTTGCTCCTGTACAGCAGGTGGTGCAGCCTGGTATGTCGCTGCGGATCCCAGACTTCTTGATTGACCCAGCGATTCTCGCCTCTGACCAGCTCTTCACGACGCAGACTGCCGGCAGTATGTTAGGTCTACCCAGCTCCAGCTCAGTCGACATTCTCCGACCCAAGGAGCCGTTGTTCAAGCGCATGGCTCTCGAGATCTGGTGGCGTCCCACATCTGGTCTGGTCCAAAACAGCGAGGCTGCGATCAGCTGGCTATTCCGTAAGGCTAAGAATATCGGCAGTGATGTGGTCGGCTGGGGCGCCGGTTTCAGAAATGACGTGCCTAGTTTTAAGAAGCTGACCTGGAGAATTCAAACAAACGGGTCTCTTGGTTTCCGCAACGACGAGTACACGACATTCTCTGAGGTATTTACAACGGACGGCGGCTCTGGTAACATGCTCCACCTATTGATTGAGTTCGGTGTCCCGAGCTCGGGTACGGCAGGTGCGCCAGGCGCTGGCGGGACCGCAGATTTGCGGATACTGCTGAGCAATACGGATATTTACGCGCTGGTCGATGAGGCTCACAACTTTGGTGTAAACCAGGCTGGTGGTGACCTGACACCCGGAGCTCTGCTCCGTATCGGGGAGACGCCGGATGTGGGTGCTGACAGTTCTGGTTATATCAATGTACCGTTTGGCGCTATTGTAGATAACTTCCGACTATTCGAGCTTGATAGCGCGCCCCTGACGTCTGATGACAGGGTTGCGCTCTGGAACGGTGGCAAAGGCCTCTCAGTAGTGCCTATCAACCTACAGAGCCGACTCATCACGGAGCTCCGCTTAGATGAGGGTTTTGGGACTGTGGCGTCGGACACAGCGCCTGTTAGCTGGACTACGCCGGCTACTGTTATCGGATCAGCAACGTGGCTGGCTGGTTATATCCAGGCCCAAGGTGGTTCGGATTTCGATGCTGATGACTATCGAGCCCCATTCGAAGACAAGGATCGCAGTTATCTTGTGACGCGGGTCGAGTCAGTGCTTAACGAGGCCGAGGGCGTGTTTGAGTCTGGGACCCCCTACACAGCCACCAACAACGGGCCGGGCAACGGGCAGGGCACGGTACTATACCCGTTCGCTGTAGCAGATAGTGAGCTGATGGCGTCTGATATCAACGAGCCGGTGCTTGGTCCGGGCTTCGCAGGCCAGACTGAGACCTTTGCTGACGGTACTGCCATGAACGTGATGTTCTGGCTCGCTAAATTCTTCAAGGGGTTGGTGCAGAATGTTCAAACGTTCATTCCTATTTTGACTACGACACCACCAGACTGGGCGCCCCAGGTAGGTGATGTCTACTTTATTGATTGGTACAATACAGATACCCCAACGATTCATAGTGGCCACTTTCTGGCACGGGTCACAGATATCAATTACGAGCCGGCCTCTGGTTACGGAAACGGATACAGATATACGTTTGAGCGCTACGATGGACGTCATATCGAGCTTTCAGCCGCGGAGTACGCCCTGCTACAATGGGGGTCCGCTAGTGGCGGCCATAAGGGTCAGATTAGAATCCGACCTGCCAAGCTATTCGGGGTGGGGCATCATGTCGTGGATACAAGCACAGGTAGTATCATTCCACAAGGCGTGGTGCGGCACTCAGTTGCTTACAATGGGGTCAAGTACTGGGTCGTGCGCAAGCTTATCAATGACCTATTGGTCGAGGTTCAGGGCCGCGCGCCGATCCCAGATGGTCTCGAGGCCGTGCGTGTCGAGGCTACCGGATACTTGCGTTACGACGACCCACTCGACACCATGGACTACGGAGCTGGAGGGCATAGCCATCGTATAGGGCAGCCCTTGACTGCCGCTGATGATCTTATCCCTAGGATCTCCGAGACTGGGGCGCTGAAGCTGGCGCCTTACGTGTCTATGGCCCAGAACCATGATCACGGATTTCTGAGCCAGTATAGGTTCCCACTACCAGAGTTCCGTATCCTCACCGCCTGCCTCAAGCTCTAGGTCATGGCTCTCCCCGACGTACCGGTACTGCACTTGCTTTCGGCCAGCGACCGAGGCCGCCTGAACGTGCTGCATAATGGGGGCTTCACAGCGTACCCGGCCGGGCTTGGGGTAGTCGAGGATACGCTCGAACTCCGCAAAGGAATTGGCACGACTGGCGTCTTGCGTTACGACCTGATTGATCAGCGTCTGTATCGAGCGGTATCCGCATCTTTCTCGATACCGGCGTCGAGTAGTGGTGAGCACGTGCTTGGGCACTGGGCCGTGTACGGCAGTGGTGGTTCGGTTGAGATCGCGCCCATCGATAGTGCGACTGGGGCTGCCTTGACCCCTATCGATGGTGGTAACCTCGCCCGTTTCTCCTTCACAGAGTCTGGAACCATCACACTGTCCCAACTCATTACGGACCCGGCTCCGCTACGGGGCGAGAATTTGAGCTTGACCTACACCGGCCGCAGCTTTGCGGGCACAGTCAAGGTCAATACCCGGGTCCTGGTCGACGGGGTTCAGGTCGGGGCTCTGCTCCAGCAGTCTCAAACTTTCGGAGCCTATCGCCGGCCGCAGTTTGATACAGCAATCCCAATCACTGCCAAGGTCATTGAGGTTCGATTTGAGCTTGAGGCAGGCCCGGGCGCGTCGGTTGGATTTTCAGGTATCGCCGGGTTTCCGGGGCCTACCGGACCATCAGCTAGTTACACACCTAGTATCGTGGACTTGACCATCCCGTCAGGTACAGTAATTCTATGGGAGGGTCTCGTGTGCCCAGCTGGGTATCGGCAGCTCCCTGGTAGCGATCAACGCATGATACTACTAACCGGTGGTCCGGCAAACATGCTGTCGGCATCTGGTGAGGCTATCTTCATAGGGGGGCAGGATACACACGACCACCACCCGGAGGGCCCGGTTGACAGCCTTGAGACCCCGTTAGGTGCGACGCATGGCACCGACGTGCCAATCCCATTTGAGTCCCAGACGGCTGTGCACGGCGTGGCGTTCGGAACCCAGGATCAGTACCCGGGTGAGAAGCCCGTTATAGCCCTTGGTGTGAACCATACACACCAGACTCGAACCTTGATGACAGCCGTCCCCCCGTGCTTCCCTGTCCGGTGTTGTGTGAAAATCTAGTGTCAGCTCCAGCTATAACGCTCTATTATCAAAGCGACTGCGGCTTATGCCCGGCTGTAATTGAGGCCTGTGCATCTCGGGCAGAGGCTCTAGGTGCGCCTATCCTTATCCGTAAGCCGACGTTAGAGGAACTGAGGTCAGGGCGTATCCCTGGTTATCCAGCTCTTTTCGTGCCGGCTGGGGTCAAAGGCCTGGCCCGCCCCTACCTTCTCGTCGGAGCCGGCCTCGAAAACCTCCTTGACCAGTTATTGAGTTCTACGGATGGCTGACCTCAGGATTATATCTCAGACCCTCCCACTACTTTTTGTGGGGGATGACTACGCGGTCCGGCTCCAGGCCCGCGGTGGTACTGCTCCGTACACGTGGACATTAGACTCCGGCGCGCTCCCAAATGGGGTCAGCCTCGATGCGTCAACCGGTGAGCTCTCGGCGTCGGCTGTAGATCTACTTGCAACCGATGTAGGCGATTTTACGCCTACGTTCCTGGTTACAGACGCGGTCGCGACTACCAGCAGCCTATCGGTTACGCTCACGTTGCGACCTGCGTCATACCGCAGGGTCAGTGCCGTGTTACTAGACCCCAGGCTCGAATCACTACTCTCTATTTGGGATGTCGGTGTAGCGTCCCGTGCGCAGATTGTAGCACACTTTGCGCAGGGTCCGGCCTATACCGCGATGACGCCTGCCGGCCTGTTCAAAGAGGATGTCTGTGTTCACTACGCAGATCAGATCTGCTATAGTCAGACCACCGCAAGTCCGCAGAGCCCCGATACGGGCCCTGATCAGACCGTATGGGACAAGCTACAAGAGTTAGACCAGGGCGGGAAGATACTAGCTGAGCCTAAGATCATCACGATTACGGCTTATAGTTCGACCGAGACATCCGACACGCCTCAGACCGTCTCAGGTTTTGGCCATAACAGCGCATTACTTGGCGAAGGCCTAGGGCTTCACATTGTGGGCCACGATTACGGCCCAACTTACGGCAGCCCTGAGGATACGCTTGGATATTTCGCGCTAGCACAACGCTTTACGCTTCCAGGGGCGGCCAGCCCGGCTAGTGTGACATTGTACCTGAGTCGGTACAGTAGCCCCGCGACGCTAGGTAACCTGGTCGTAGGGTTGTCCACAGCGAGCCCCGGTAATGTGCATATCCCGGCTGGTACTACATCGAAAGCCTGGGGCGACGGTTCGTCTCTCGTCGCCAGCGGCTCTCTGAGCTTGGCTGATGTAACTCTTGATACAGCCAGGACAGCGTGGACGTCGGCTAACGCGTATTCGGTCACGCTAAACATGAATAGCCCGTATACAGGGCTTGATGCGAATCGGAACTACTACCTTGTTGTTGGCGCTGACTTCAGCGGAAGCCCTTTCCTAGAGATTGCAGCCTCGGTTGATGATGTAGCCGATCTGGTCCCGGGTAGTGAAGCCGTGGCGCTGACCGCTGGTACCGGTAGCCCGTACCACAACCCGGGTACTACCGCCAGCCCGGTACTTTACGTACCGTATGAGCTTGCGGCTAGTCCAGTTGAGGTGACGGGCATTGCTTTCAAGCTAACGGCGGCCTGGACCGACCCCATTGTGGGCGTTGTGGCGCTATCCGAGGTGGATCCGTACGCTACCGGCCCCACGATCTATGACCGGTACTGGGTTGGTACCACGGATATGTCCGCGGCTGATACTAGGGACATCGCGTTCCGGATTATCGACGGCTATGAGCGCACAAGCGGTAGTCCCGTACTGGATCAAACCAACTTTGATGAGCTGGTCGATGCCTACGGAAACCAGGCTAGTATTGTCGAGGTGCAGACTACTACTGGCGTTGAGGTTGTGCCTAGTGGGGGTGGCCAAACGGATGCCGACGGCTTTCTCACGACGGGTGGCGCACGGCTCCGTATCCAGCTTTTACCGAATTCTCGTGGAACTCTTCCAGAGCTCCCATTCCGCGTCTTGGCCGGGAGTCGTCGAGCTCTTGCCAACTTGAGCGCGGATAGTCTGATCCGTACCGCGAACAAGACGGGGTCGACTGACGCGGCTGTTCTGGCTGCTATTGCCGCAGTCAACCCGTCGAACCCGCTTCTGAGCCTGAGCCAATCTCTCAAACCAGACGCATCAGGCAACATTGAGCTCACGACGGGTAGTGGCGCTTTGGCTTGGGTCCTGAACGCCGGCTCATTTACAGCTGAGCTTCGATTCGCGGCACAGATCGTGGCCACAAACCAGGGCAGCAGCCCACAAGGATCAATCGACTTCGACAACGATGGCGTCTTGACCCTGGATGCAGCCGATAGCTCGATCACTCTAACCCCGATCCCAAGTTCTAACACGATTCGGATTGCGGCCGATAGCGGTATTACGACGCTAAATACGGTAGCACCAGATGGATCCGGCGGTCTTAGCCTAATTGCGGGCACGGACACGACGCATGCTACTCAGGTATTCACTACGATCGCAGCCGGTTCGGTATCGAACACTATTGAGATCGGTACCAACATCCCAGACGCAACCACAATTGCGGCGGGCCTACTCGGGGTTACTGATAAGCAGCGAATTGATGCGTTGTTCGCTGGTAATGATGACGTAACTACGGTGGTAACCGGTGGCCTAGCCGGCGGGCACGCGCATGAATCTACAGCACTAGCCCTAGGCCGCACTTTGGGCGGTTACTCGACATTGCTCAGCTCTATGAGCATCGCCGATGCGATCGAGGCTCTCAACTTAGTGCTTGCAGCTCAGTTTACGACTGCATCGGAGGCACCAAACCTGATCACGGTAACCACTAGCTATGTAGATTTTGCTAGTGGGTACCTATCGCTTGGTTCTAATATCAACTACGCAAGCCCTACCCACATAGCCGGGGCGGCTATCACTGATCTTGTTGAGGCCTCGGCCGGTACTGTGATCACGGTCACTTCGACCCCGTTCGGAAACCCGGGTAATGCAGGTACAGTTCGTGTTCAGCTTGAGAATAGCCCAGGCGCAACCAGCCCGTGGTACACGCTTGAGCTTTTGGATCTAGACCAAACCTATTCGAACTCGTTAGCGGCCATAGGCGGTAGCCCGCCAAATTACACATCGGTGGCCAGTCACATGCAGGCCAACCCGCTGAACGCGTTGGGCGGGGCCACGACCAAGATCAGCTTTGCCAGCGTGAGCTACTCCGGATTGAGCCTAGCGGCTGCGCCTGTGTTTGAGCTCCAGATCCGGGCCACACCGGTGCTATCCGATCTACCCAATACGTTCGGGCATAACCGGATCAGGTTGTTTCAAGATACGGGAGCATCGACCTACGCGTCAAATGCGATAACTCTGGTCAAGGATGAGTACGCTGGGGCTAACGATCCTGTGATAACGACAGCCGTAATTCAACTCCCGACAACTGTAGTCCCGGTTTGGCTAAGCGGGGTCCCGCACTATCCGGCAGCTACTGATCCGGCGTTTAGGTTCACGGCCGAGAATCTGTTCGATATTGCCTACGTCCAGCAGCCGATCCGGGTCTACGATGCTGACGATAGTCCGACTCAGATCACGTTCCAGTACTACGATACTGAGACCGCGAGCCCGCACAGCACGGCCTGGGTCCCGAGCCCGATCGATGTGTTTCAGATCGGTATAGCGGCGGAGCCTTACTCGATTACGACTAAGGATATGACTTTCCTAGTCGGTACCAACGAGATTTCGAGCCGTACCCTGACGCTAGAAGTTTCGGATCCGCACGGTGTTCAGGCAACCCAAGCCTTGATCTACGCGGATCCGACCGCAAGCCCGGGGCGGCTCCTTCACACAGGGCGTGCCGGCCTCAGTGCTGGTGGTCTACAGAGCGAGACGTTTGCCAATGAGAAATATCGCATCGATCCATTGGATTGGGGCGGTGTTGACCTAGCCAGCCCTGTGGCTAGTCCCGTATTCACCCTGATCACGATTCAGCCGGCTGGTAACGGGACTACAGACAGTGACACATATGGCTGGCCTAACGAGACGGCACTGACTGAGTTCTCGGCTGCCAATACGTGGAACGCGACCACGGGCAGCTTGAGTGCGGCGACGCGTTCCGGTGTTAGTGTGGCCTACGATGCAGGTGTCTTGAGCTCACTCCCGGCTGAGGTCACGGACCTGGGTCTGGTCCACCCGGGCTACAGTGCGCTCTACAACTTTGCTGACCATAGTTATGCGCCGGCCGAAACAAGCCCTTACAACGCGTATGGCGCGCTAAGCAGCCCGCTAAACTACTATGATGCGTATTATGCGCAGGGCTCGGTTGTTTACTACCGCCTATTCCAATCGAGCACAGCCACAAACCAGGGCCGGCTTCGTATATACGGCTACAACAGGAGCGCGGCGAGTCCGATCCCTACTATCTTGAGTCACGAAGATGTCGGCAGCCCAATCAGCACATCTGATATGACTGGATCGTTCCTAAACCTGGGCCCGGCGGCGAGCCCGACTCCGGTCATGAGTGGCGTCAGTCTTGAGGTTAAGTACCCGAGCGCGACACGGACCCCAATTGGTAATCCAGGCGCGACCGGTTGGCTCGACGCCTTGACTGAGCCAGGTTCCAGTTTGTACGCTATGGGTGAAGACGGGTACGGGGCGCTTGACACCTCGGTACACAGTACCGGCATGGTCCAAGGTGCTGGTTATGTTGACGTGTACTGGCGTACTGGGTCGTACACGACCGGGATGAGTAACAAACAGGCCGTAGTCCGGGTCGGGTTGCACGATAAAGGTTTTGTGATCACGGGTGTGGATATGCTCAACCAGAGTACGGACACACCCTGGAGTAACGGGGCCTGATTACTAACGGTCACGCTTAATCGGTGCTGTGAATAAGATCAAATGAAAAAGACCAATACTGAGATTCTGTCAGATACTGTCCTCTCCAAGTTGGCCGAAGCCGCGAACGACCGAGACCGTTCGGATTCGGTGTGCGGCTCAAGCAAGCTGGCGGCATTCATCGACGGTATGGCGCACACCTTCACTAGACATGGAGCAGTCAGTGCCGGTCCAGCGCGTGAGCCGCGCCAGAGTCACGCATCAATCTTGACGGGTATGGTTGATAAGTTGGCCGCCATGGATGAGGACGGCAGTGTCTACAATATGGAGCCGACCGAATCCAAAGGACCAGATAAGGACGAGAAGAAGAGGCTTGCTAAGAATCGGATCCGTCTACGTGATCAGATGAGGGGCGCGAGGACAGTCAGCACCGAATCTGCCAACGAGGACGGGAACACAGAATGAAGTCAGCATACGCATTTGGAAGCCGGCTGACGACCAGGCTGGCTGAGGCTTACGTTAGTTGCGGTATGCTGGTCAAAGGTTTCTGGGACGTGCACCGGGGTTGCTAGCACCTGTATATCGGCATGGCACTGAGCGATATTACGATCGAGTCCTACATTGAGAGCCTCATCAAGAGGGCTCAAGGCCAGGGGCATACATCGGAGTCGTTCGGTCTTTATGAGGACCCAGCACCGCGTAGCGGTCCTGGATCTGGGTTACCTAGCCACCCGATACTGCACGCGAATCAGATCATCGGGGATACCCTGGTGGTCCCGCCCCCGGATCTCGGGCATCTAGGCGACAACGGGACTATCAAGCAGTTCGGTAATCAGTGGGTTACGACACCCTGCGTCGCGATGCGTTTGACCGAGATTACGACGGTCGGCGATAGTCGGGCTTGGATCGCGGTTGACGGTGTTGACGCTACGGTTGACGAGCCCTGGGCGTTCAAGGCGCCGGGTGTCGGATTCCTTGATACCTGGGTCAATGGGGACGCGGCCGCGTCCGCGGTCCAGAACTCTAACGGGTATTCGTACAAGGCTCGGTTTTGGTGGGGTGAGCCTGAACCTATCAACGAAATAGATTTCGCGGTCCACCCAAGCAAGCCGTTCTGGGATCCGAGCACTGGTATCTTGGTTTGGGCCAAAGCGAGTCCGTATGCATCGATCATCGCGCCGGCATCACCGCTCTGGTTCACTGGGTACCTTTATACAGGCTCTACAGTTAAGAGTCTACTCAACGCGGCCGGCGGTTCTAGTAACCCTTGGACACGTGTCGTAGGTTGTATTAACGGCGGCACAGCTGGTGTTGGTATTTTGGGTATGGCTGTGACCTATGACATCACGTTGGAGGTGTACAACACTACAACAGCGCTTGTCTATCAGAACGGAGTCCTGCTCAAGCCAATCGTGGACTACACGTTCCCTACCACAACATCATTGCGCTTCACGCAAACGCGTCGCCGGCTTTCGGGTGGCGATGAGATTCAGGCCCAGTACGAGACGGCATCATGACTATGGTAACCCCGGGACTAGTTTCACTGGCAGTCCGTTTTAAGATTGATGGTGTTGATCAACAGGTCGAGGCGTTGCGGGCCGAGGTCTACAATTCGCTTGGTGTATTGCAGCACACGGCCGTGTTCGGCAGCCCGGTCGGAGGAATTGAGATCACGGAAGTAATCGCAAGCCCGGACATCACCTATGAGATTACGGATCTTGATGTATCCGACCACCTGGCATGGCCTGGTGCCTTTCTTACTGTGGCATGGACCGTGTTGGACAGTCCAGCTGTGTTTGATCCTGAGACTAAATTCTATTCTTTTATCCCTACGTCACCACTCCCCAGCACGAGCACAGTGTTGACTTGGGCGCCAACCAGGGCTGAACCTCTGTTCGTTGGATACACGATATACCGCCGGCTGCCGGACCAGACCGCGTGGACCTATGTAGGTAGTTCCGACTTCCCGGCTTTCGTCGATACGGCTGAGTTCAGCTCGGAGCTCCTGGCACTGACCGCCGAGTATGAAATCCGGGTCTTGACTCAGGACAATTCAGACCCTACTGGGACTGAGCTAGCCGAGGTCGCAATGACCCAAACTCTGACATTATCTAAGTACCGGACTGATCAGTCCCTATGCTTAGTTGTGGGCCAGATTGTGGATGTAGGGGGCCGTCCAGATACGGATCAGATCGTAAACTTCTTCATACACGCGAAGGATGCGCCGACTACGCTTGGCCTGACCACCTTCAAACAGGCGGCTGTGACCGTGCCCCTTACGGCCTACGGTAAATTCGCGGCGCATCTGGTCCAAGGCACCCTGGTAACGTGTGAGATACCGAGCGCAGGCTACACTGCGCGTTTCGTGGTCCCGACCCAACCTTCGGCATTGTTGGCCGATCTGACCACGATCCCCGTCGAACTTCTCAGGGGCGAATAGATGGCTAACCAGGACTACACCACAACCCAGTACATCACGTTGAAGAAGCCGCTCAGCGGCAGCTTCCAGAATATCTGGGATATACCGCTCAACGAGAACTGGGACAGCATCGCAGCCCTCTTCGCAGGTGCCGTAGAGGTCGGCCACACCCACAGCGGAGCTGATGGGCAGGGTCCGCAGATCGATCATGATGGGCTGCTGAACACAGGGTCTAACACTCACAGCGATATCGACGCGCATATCGCCGATGCGTCGGTTCATGCTGATACCATGATCGGGACCATCAGCGGTGACGACCTGAACGGTGCGTTGGTTACGGTCAACGGTGTAGCCCACATCAAGTTCTATAACGCCACGATCGCGGACAGCGGAAGTGGTGTGGTAAGTGTCACGGCGGTCGGGACCGGTACCGTACCTGAGCTGTTTTCTCGAACGCAGAGCGCGCCGATCACTTGGACTGATAATTTCAATTGGCCACATGGTTCGGGGCTAGACGGGCACTGCTGGAGCACGGTACAGCCTTCGGATCAACATCCTAAGTTCCTCGTTAAAGGCCCCAGCGCGTCAGGCCCAGGTACTCTGGTACACATCGATATCGATGGTGCAGCCCAATCCCAGGGTTACTCTTTGAACCACGCGACGTGCCACATCCCGCACGGGACGGCACAACGCATTACGGTCCGTGTCGATCGGTTCAACACGGCTCAGGGTGCAAGTATCGCAACAGCCGATGATGTAACCCTGACCCTAGATATTCTTTCAGCTACGATCGGCAAAAGTTTTGATAGGCCATCAGCCTTCGGCCTGAGCCTTGTTATCAATAAACCGGCTGGTGCCGACACCTTGGACTTCGCCCTAAGTCTGAGGCCACACGGGACCGATGATAATCAGGAGGTTATCTGGACCGATTTCTCGGGCCCGCTACCCACGGCGTACGCCGGTTCTTTCGATATCCTGCCACAGGATTTCTTCGTTGGTTGTCACGAGTTTAGCCTGCGGCGTGACGCGTCGGTGATCGGTGCATTCTGGCTCCAGTACTACTACAACGAGGGCTTGGTATTCCGGAAGTACTTCGACCCGAGCAGTACGGACGCGACCACGGCCTTGTTTGCCAGCGAGCTCCAGAACCTGATCACGAATTTGGGAAACTGGTCCGTATCCCAGCCTGCTTACGGCCGTATTGGCTGGGGCCTGGGCTACAACATGGTATCTGCCGATACTCTGGTGTGTGAGCTTGGCTGTGTTACCATCGGATCCCAGGACGACCTTGAAGTCGTTACGGGCCCGCTCACCCCATACCCGGATACGATTGACCCGCCGGTGCCGGTCGCGTCTCCGTGCTGTCCTGATTACCCGGATTTTGCCGGCCTCGTGGTCGGCGATACGTGGGATTTTGATGGGCCAGGCTCGGGCCTCTCGGCTGATCAATGGGAGATCGTAGGCCTAATATCGACTGAATACGGGGTTCAGAACGGCGAAGGGTTCGAGGTCTGGAACATCAACAACGACTCGTACTGGCCTGTGTTCTGCGCCCCACCAACGGCCACGCAAGAGGCTCAACCTACCCAGATCACTGGCTACGAGAGCAGTAATACCCTGGTTCTGACTGGGATCGCGCTTCCGACTGGGGGCAATGAACACGCCAGGATTGAGCTGGCTTTTGGTGACAGTACGTGGCCATTGACCTGGTTGAACCCAGGTGGTTCACAGTTTTTCAACGCGAGTGATCCGGTAGGCTCTGGAGATGCGACGGTCTATAACGGAATCTTAACGGTCTCAGGCATGACCTGGACCGCAGAGCCCGCAGGTACTAGCCGGTTGACGCTGACCTACTCTACTGGACCGAATTTACCCTGGAACCGAACACTAGATATCACGGTTCGACCTGGCTACGACGACCTGTTGGCATCTGACTACTCAGCGACCTGGTCTGATGTGGTCAAGGTGGTGCCGGCGGCGGCGCTTACCACGCTGCCAGGCGCCGGCCTCAGTGTCGCATACTGGGATGATGTGACTGATCCAGCCAACCCTGTTTGGACCAAGGCTAGTGCCGTGGTACCGGTTCCTGAAGGCTCCTGGGTATATGTCACGGTCTCGGCGGCAAACTGGCCGATTGGCGCGATGTTCTGGGACCAAGGTGGCGGTTTCCAGGACTGGACTATCGAGGATACAGCGACTGGTGGTGTGCTGGTTCCTGGTGAGTATGGCATCAACTTCCTACCAGCCGCCGGCTTGACCCTGCTCTGGAGTCGGTTCACGCCAGATACTGTTCCGAGCACATTATCAGGGGCCCTGCCAGCCTTCATCTCTGGTACTACCCTACTAGGCTCTGACCCATTTACCACGCTCCCACCAGATTACGTGTTAGGTAGTGCGCCGGTGACCGGTCTCGGGGCTGTTCAGCTATACGCGATCTTCAAGCTTGATGACGACTACTACACGGCTCAGGGTTCGAGTGTGCCGGTCAATCTCGCACTGCGTAACCCACTGACCGGAGCCTCGGTCGGTAATGGCGGGCTGCCGGAGACCGTGATCAGCCAGGTCAATCCGCGCAAGCCTGTGGTCGACCTGGACTCGAAGACAATCAGTACTACCATGTACACACCCGGTGAGTCCGGTGTATCCATCAGTTTTGACGCGTTGTACATCGATGCGGTTGACAACACGATTGAGTGCGGCATGACTGGCGGTTGGGATCCGTCGGTCCCGACCACAATCACGATCGATACGGCATCGCCTCACAGCATGACGCTGACGGACCTGGGGACCGGGTATGTGCGTTGCACCGTAGGCGGCCTGACCCTTGGTGCTGGCGGTGTGTTGCGCACAACAATCAAAAACGCACTGATCCCGGATCCGCTACCGAACATAGCTACGTTGAGTTGGGGCACGATCAGCACGCTTACGGTACCCAGCATCAGTCAGACAGCACTGGCCGTATATGAGAACGCGACCACCACGCTTACGCTCAAGGTCAAGGACATCTTGATTTCGGCCTTCATCAAGCTCGGTGACACTACTAACTTCGCTATCCAGTCCCAGGATACTGCTGATGTTGTATTGTCCAAGGTACCGGACGGCACCGGGTATTATGATTGGGTTGTGAAGGTTACAGGCTACGAGACAGCGGGCGTATTCCCGGCCACCCTCTCCGTGATCGTTGATAATGGCAACTCTAAGACCGCGACACTAGTCGTCACTGGTGTCGAGTCCGCTCAGCCCTGCATTACCGAGATTACGGTGGGCAGCGCGGATCCGGTCGCCAGCGGTGGTGTAATCATCTGGTCATATCCAGAGGCGCTTGAAGATGAGCAGGTGCTCTACTTTCACACCACAGGTATCGATGACACATTACCGGACACGCCCACGTTCGTGCCTACGACCGCCGCGGGCCCGGGTACCTTATCAGCGATCGGCAACATTGAGCTTCTCAGTGGTGCGCCACCGGCCTCCGCCGTTTGGTCCCAGTCATTCATCCGATCCGCGGACGTTGACTATACGACTCAGATCGCATTCACATCTAATACGGCGTCGAACGGTGACCCGAAGACGTGCACCCTGGCCTACCCCGATTCGATTCTATTTGAACCTATCGTGGCGTTAGCTGACGGTGGGATTTTGGGTGTGACCAAGAGCAGCGGTGGCGGCGCGTCCCAGCTGGCGCAGGCCCAGGTTGCGTTCTCGCAAACACCAGAAGAGGGTCACTATGCGCAGTTCACGGTTTATGGCCGTTTTGTACCTGCTGACAGCGCTGGAAGTGATTTGGCCGTAGCCTTCGTCGATGAGAACGGCGCCAGCCTTACCGACAGCGTGCTGATCACAGCAGCCAGTGCCGGATCAGTATCCGGTACTGCATTGTTCGCCGACAGTACCGACGGTCGATCGATCCGGGTCCGGGTCACGAACACGACGCTGAGCAAAGAGGCTAACGGCGTGCTGAACAGGGTCGTGACCAGGCATGCGGCACCTCGGATCCGGGGCGCCAGCATGACTCCGCCGCACGAAGGCACGACAGGCGCTACGATCACGGTAGTCGGGTCCAACCTAACCCCACCCACACCGCCGGCGGGCTCATCGGCGCTAAGTTACGGCTACACCTTCTTCGACAGCGCGGCCAGTGCGGTCTTATCATCGGCGGCATTGGTATCAGCTACTGACAAGCAGCTGGTGTTCACTGCCGATATTGACGCTAGTACTGCTGGTGAGACCATCGGGCTTGCGGTTGATTACCTGGGTGGTAACACACACAGGGCCGGTAATCTGGTCACGATCCTGGCCGAAGAGGCCGGAGACGCGTCGGTCACTGATATCCTACTATATGCGACAGGGGCAGACCCTGATGATGCGCCAGTGGCCCCGCTCACCTATATAGATGGTACGTGCTGGCTCCGGATCACAGGTAGCGGCCTAGGCCGCGCCAATGTGGCTTCGGACGGTACCGGGCTGTTCCTTGAGATTGTGGGCGAACTCGATGACACGGTGGCTGCTGATGTATCTGAAACACCACCGGGCCCTGGTATTACCGAGGCTCTGGCTGCCCCCAAAATATACCCAGGTACGTTCCGGGTCCAAAGCGACACTCAGCTAGTGATCCAAGTCCCGTGCACCACGGCCTACTCCAATGCACGTGTCAGGATCCACCTGGTTAAGCCGACTACACATCCGGACGGTGCCACTGAGTGGGATCAAGCTGTGATTGATGATACAGGTAGCGGCGCAGGCCGTAACCTAGCCAACGTAGGCCTAACAGCTCGCTACGGCGCGGCGGCTCGGCCTCCCAGGATTAACACGGACCCAGATGCGGGTACCACGCACTACGATGTTGCGCACACGTTCCAGGCCTTGTGCGGGGTCGGCACGGAGGGTGATAGATTTTCAGTCACGGTCCGTCTCGAGTCTGCGATCACGACAGCAAACCCACCGGCAGTAATCACTGTGTCCGACAGCCTCTACGGGGTCGAGTTTGAGGATGTGATCGTAGCCAAGACATCGAATCCGCTCGAGATCCTAATCACGGTTACGGTCCCTACTCCGGGTACGAACAACACGTACCCACATGCTGGTTTCGTGACCACAACTCCGGTCATAACCGCGTTGCGATTTGCCAACGGCCAGCCGATTGCGGCAGTCAAGCTAGGCGCAGCCGATTGGGGTAGCGTATCCACGCAGGTCCCGTATTGACCTATCCTCTAACTAAAGGCCATTTGAGCTATTAGATCGATGACATTGCTACCCAAGCTCCACAAATTAGCGGCTGATGTTATGTGGGACCCAGAAACACGGCAGATGTCGACTAAGCCCACGAGGCCCTCGGAGCATCGAGCGGCTCAGCAGGCACCGCAACCCCCAGACGCGGTCCAAGGCCGCCCTACACCTGATATGATGGATATGGAGAACACGCGGCTGCAAAAGGTGTTGGATAACGCCAAGCTGCGGCTTCAGATCACGCGGACTGAGCAACGGCTAGCCGACGTCAAGGCGGATAGGGCCTCTGGTGCCAAGCTATCGTCAGCGACTACGGCAACCGCCACCAAGAACCCAGCGACTAAGGCTGTAGCCAAGGTCTTAGGCGAGAAGGCTCGCACTAGTGGGAAACAGGACAAGAAACTCAAGGCACATGATTCTGTGGAGAAGGCCTAATGGACAAGCTGGCCGGAAGGATTATCGATTTCAATGATGATCCTCGATTCGTTTCGGATCTGCGCGCTCAAGGCCTCTACGGGGCTGAACTCGTCGATATTGCTAGGTTGGACGATTTGCCGGACTCTGCCTTTGCGGTTAAGATTGCGTCGGGTGGGCACACGCACCGGCGATTCCCGATCCATAATCGAGTCGCTACTCAGCTCTCGGCAACCTACCTTAGCGCTGCGAGCGATGCTGGGCTAGAGCCCGAGATTACACGCGTGGCCTCGTATCACGTCAAGGATGCGTGCGAGCGCTTCGGCCTTGATGTCCCTGCTATCGCGTGCGGGAGCGTTGACCCAGGTACGCGCGACGTCACTCTGGTCTCGAGCGACCAACAGGGATTCCGCAGCATCGAGAAGGTCGCGGAGTATGCTCATGATCGGATCGCAAGCGAATTCTGTAACATGGGGCCCGAGCGCCGCACCCTGGCGGTCCAGGCGTTGGTCAAAGCAGCTGGGTGTGACTCGATCCGGTCGAGCATGCTCTGGGACTATGTACCCAAGGCTCAGTATGGTCCAACGTTCTTCACCGGGATGTCAATGCGCGGCAACCTGGTGAAGCGTGCTGAGGCTGATCGGATCCCTATTGCTGGAGCCTTGTTTGATCAGCTTGAGATCGAGCTTAAGACTGCGGATCCGAGAGAGGCACCGAAGCTGCTAGCCCAGTTCGACAAGCTGGCAGGCCTCGACACCCGGTACAGAGAGGGGTTGCTTGATCCGTATCAAACATGCTGGGGCGGTTTTGCGTTACCAAAGACTGCGCGGGCCTGTGTCAAGGCCTCGGTCGACTCGATTCTAGGCCCGACCCATGATCGTGGGTCTGAGCTGGAGTATCTGGTTGATCTTGAGCACCGGTTCCCAGCTAACGACGCGGGTTTCTCTAAAGTGGCAGCGGTAGCCTGTGCCACTGTGGATTCGCAGTCATGGCCTGATACATACAAGGCGGCGATCCGCCGATATTTCGCTTAATGACGCGTCTGGTTAAGACTGTGTCGAGTGTTTGCGGTACTCTAGAGCTGAGCGCTGGGTGTCAACAGCTGTTTAATAACCGCAACTGCGCGGTAAGTAAGGCACTGCATTGGCAGATTAGCTCACCTGTTCAGAGCCACTATCATGGGTCCGAATCAAATCCTATTTAGTTCTAAGGGCATCTGGCCCGGTGTGTATCAAGCCGTCCTAGGCCGGGAGTTTGGTCCGGCTTGGCTCACGTGGGAGCCTGAGACGCTCTGGGCCGAGATCAATAGAGTCTGGTCCGCTGCGCCTACCGGGGAGGTCCGCTCCAAGATCCTAGCGACTAGGGCTTGTATCGTCACAGACTTGTTTTATACGGACGCGCCGGCATTTGAGAACATGGTGCTAGCCGTCAACGACCTCCAATATGATCCTGGCGAGGTACAGCTAGCGTCACCAGAGGAGATGGTCTACGCGGTCCGTGTCATGTCTCCGCTCAAAGACGGCACCTTCGGCCGTGAAGTAGTTGGTTATGTGCGGACATGCTGTCGTAAGTCCGGATTACTGCGCTACCCGGATGATCTGCGTTTTGCTGAGCCCGAATACCCGCCAGATCTGGCTAAGTACGCGGCACAGATCAAGGCTGAAGACGGCGGTGATAATATAGATCCTACGTCAATCGTTGGTGTACAGTCCGACCTGCTGTACCGTATCAACGTCTACGTCGCGGACAAGATGGCCCAAATGGCTGTCGACGCACTACAACCATCGACGGCCTAGCCCATGAGTAGCTTCGAATCAGGGTCAACAGTAACAGGACGCGGGATCAGGAACGATCGAGGGCTCAACACATACCCTCATCAGTTCTTCGATCCGAGTACGTCGTACATTCCGCACTCAGTCAAGGAGCTGTTCCGTTGGTGCCAGTTTCTGTATATGACGCACTCGGAGATCGCTCCGGTTATCAACAAGAAGTGCTCGTACGTCATTACGCGCCTGATTTACGACTCGGATATGGACGCCAACGTAGCTGCGTGGCGGGATGTGCTAGAACGGACCCTCGACATTCGGCAGATGGAGTACAAGCTTCTGCTTGATTACGAGGTCTACGGCAATGCATTTGTATCGATCCACTACCCATTTGAGCGGTATCTCACGTGTCGGTCCTGTAAGAACACGTCGCCAGCTCGGAGCATGACTTGGGTCTACAAGGACAACAAGTTCAGCTCTAGATGTCTCAAGTGCCACCACGAGGGTGAGTTCGATCCGGTCGATCGGAATATCAGAAACAGGAGCCGGATGCGTCTGATCCGGTGGAACCCGAAGTTCATAAATATCCGGTATAACCCGTTCACTGACGACTCGGTCTATATTTACCGGATCCCGACCTGGTTGAAGAAGAAGCTGACTACGGCTGGTGAGAACCACGAGTTAGTGTCAGGCACCCCACTCGTGATTCTTGAGGCCATCAAGTCGCAGCGTGATGTTGAGTTAGATCGTGACAACATCTACCACTTCAAGAACCCGAGCATCAGCCTAGAAGATGACGCGTTTGGTATGCCGCCGCTATTGGCCGTGTTTAAAGACGCGTGGCTGTTCCAGACCTATCGTAGGGCCCAGGAATCGATCGCGCTCGAGCATATTCTGCCTCTGACCCTGCTAGTACCGGCTGCAAGTAGCTCAGGTGCCGCGCCTCACATGAGCATGGACCTTGGTGATTGGGCTGATAAGATGCAGCTTATTATCAAGAAGTGGCGCCGGGATCCTAACGGCCTGTTCACGATCCCGTTCCCAGCTACGATCGAGAACGTACGCGGTGATGCCCAGGCACTGAACGTGCACAACGACATGACCCAGATCCGTCAACAGATTACGGGCGGCCTCGATGTTCCCCAGGAGTTCATCTATGGCGGGCTAAACTGGTCAGGATCTTCGATCAGCCTGCGTGTGCTAGAAAACCTGTTCATTGGTCGTAAGGAGCAGCTAGATGAGTTCCTTAAGTGGGTCGTAGAGCGTGTCCAGCGATTCTGCCGCTTGCCCGAGATAAAGGCTCGTCACCGAGACTTCAAGATGGCTGACGACGCGCAGCAGAAGCAGATCGCACTCAGCCTTCGTCAGACCAATACGATCTCGGATCAGACCACGGTTGAGGAGCTCGGGTTTGACTTTGGGCGCGAGGTTCTACGCAGGGAGCGTGAGGAGCGTGAGCGCCTCGGAATCATGGAGCGCTCCCAGATGCGTCAGGCCGAGACCCAGGGCAAGATCATGGTGGCGCAGGCGGAGGCCCAAGCCAAAGCTGAGGCGGCCCAGATGAAGCAACAAGAGACGCAGCGCGCCAAAGGTATCCAAGAGGGCTTCAACATGGGCCAGGCTGAGGAGGCTGCTGGGGCCGGGGCCTCTGATGGTGACGGGGCAGACCCGACCCAGAGCACCGAACCACCGCAGACGGCAACGGACGAGGGTATGCTACAGGATCCCGTCTTGCTAGATATGATGGCGAACCACGTGATCAAAGGCACTCCGCCACATCTAATCGAAATGGAACTACAAGCCCTCGAATCAACTAATCCAGCCCTTGCCAAGGCCGTGCGGGCCCGGATCAAGAGGATTCAGACACAAACTGACAGCCTTACCCCATTGCCGGAGCAGAAACCCCCACGTCGGGCGGTTTCGCCAGTCTAATGGCCGGGGTTAATGGAAGCAGCGGCCGAGTTCGTGTTGAGGCTCAGCTTGTCCATCAGGTGCGTGACGGCATGCAGCGCAGGCTGGCTACGACTGGGACTATGACAAAGATCGGCGCCGTGTTACTACGTCCAATGTACGGGGTGCAGCGGCGGATGCGTCGTGAGTCTCTGGATATGGACAACGCCGCGGATCAGGAGCGTTGGCAGATGCTGCACAACGACCTGGAGCGCTACGAGATCGTGTCGGAGAAAGACAGCAACACGACGCGCGGTAACCACTGCCATGTGGTCTATATCGAGAAGGGCGATGACCTACCACTGGTCAAGAGTGGGGCAGATCTGCGACGCAAGGATAAGGCTCGGATCAGGGAAGACAGCTGATGCTTGAGAACAAGCATTTCAAGCAGTTTACCGATACGTTAAAGCGGTCCGAGGCTATCGTTGCGCGTATGTTCCCGATCCAAGGCCCGACCAAGAGTCTTGAGGTCAAGAACCTACGCTGGACTAATGTTGGCCCTGATGTCCTATTTGACATCGATCGACAGAAAAAAGCCAAACTCAAAGAACAGTCGCTCAGTGCAGTACTGGTCGGTGATGTGACTCTGCGTGAGCTCGGTGCATCTAATAAGGTTCTGGACACAGCGCTTAAGTATCCGATACTCTCGATCCCGCATCTGACGATGAACGCAGGTTACATCGTGGACGGCAAAGAGAGGCAGGTCATAAACCAGTTCCGGCTTAGGCCCGGTGTGTACACCAGATTTACTGGTGATGATAACGTCGAGGCGTTTCTCAACACGACGGCAGTTGGTACCTACAAGGTCGTCCTAGACCGGGCCACTGGTATCCTACGGATGCGGGTTGGTTCCACGGCACGTACGCCGCTCTACTCTGTGCTTATCGCGGTTGGGATGCGTGACGATGAGATCAAGGCCCTGCTTGGGTCAGAGCTCTTTGCCGAGAATAAGCGAGCAGCCAATCCGGCCAAGGACATCCCTAGTCTGCTGAAGCGGATGCGTCCGTATCTGGTTCAACCAAGCGAGCTAGGCGAGAAAGCGACCCTGGTCCGCCAGTATCTCGAGTCAAAGCCGTTGGATCCGGCTGTGAACAAGGTCACGCTTGGTAAGGAGCTGGACAAGATTGACAGGCGTGCGCTTGAGGAGACCACGCGCAAGATTATCAAGCTGTCACATGGGGAGATTGAGCCTGACGATACCGAGAGCCTGGCGTTTAAATACATTCTATCGATTGAGGACTTTGTGCCGGAGCGGCTGGAGAAGGCTGTCGATGGTATGAAATATAAGATCCTAGGCGATCTACGCCGACGCAACGAGATCCGCCTGATCTTGCCGCCTAACCGATTAAGCTCGCCGGTCGATGCGTTTTTCACTGGATCGGAGTTCACGCGGTACTCGGACCAGCACAATCCGATCGACATGGCCGCTGTTGCGAGCCTCACTACGAGCTTAGGCGACGGCGGTATCAGCAGCACCTATGCAGTTACCGATGAGATCCGAACGATCCACCCGAGTCATTACGGCTTGCTGGATCCGATGCACACACCGGAGGGTGACAAGGTCGGCGTATCCGGTCACCTCACGATTGGTGCGCTAAAGCGAAACCGGACCCTATACCTGCCGGTATACAACGCAAAGACTGGTCAGCGTGTTGAGATGTCGGTTCAGGATTTAGACCAGGCTACGGTTGCGTTCCCCGACCAGTATGACAACCTCCCGGATGCTCCAAAGGCGTCTGTCGGCGCCGCGCCGCATACGACCAAACCACTGGTCAAGGTCAGGAGCAAGAACGTGCTTATGGAGGTCAAGCCAGCAGCCGTAGACTATGTCTTCGTAAGCTCTGACGCTTTCTTCAGTTCAACCACGGCTGCGATCCCGTTCCTACCCAATAACGACGCGAACCGCGTCCTGATGGGTGATAAGCACGTAGAGCAGTCTGTAAATCTGATGAACCCAGACGCCCCGTTGGTCCAGCATAGGATCCGTGGTAAGGGTTACGAAGAGTTGTTCGGCGAACGGCTAATCCCGCGGGCCTTGGACCCTGCTACGGGTAAGCCTATTGGCGGGGAGGTTGTGGAGGTGACCAATAACTCGATCACTATCAAGCCCGATGGCGGCGGCCGGTCTCGTGTCAAGATCCCGCTCCATGACCATTATCCGCTAAATAGTCGCACATTCCTGCACGACACCGCAATCGTGAAGAAGGGGGACCGTGTTGAGCCTGGTCAGGCCTTGGCTTCGAATAATTTCACCAAAGGCGGGCAGCTTGCTATTGGCGCTAACCTCCGCGTGGCTTACACCGCGTACAAGGGTTACAACTTCGAGGATGGCGTTGTAATCTCAGAGGGTGCAGCAAAGAAACTGACTTCGATCCACAAGTATGAGGCTCGTGTTGAGAAGGAGTCGAAGGTGGTGATCGGAGCCGACACCTATATAGCGGCCTACCCATCAGAGCTCGGCCATGTGCGGGATCGGGCTAAGCGCTATGACGCAGCCGGTATCATCAGGAAGGGTCAGGTTCTGGTACCTGGTGATGTGATTATCCCAGCGATCAGAGAGGTTGATATCCATCCAGAGTACGACTATAAGAAGCTGCATCGGAGCGCTGGTCTGCGCTTTATGGATATAAGTGAGACTTGGGACCATGACTTCGACGGGTTGGTAATCGATGTTGTTACGACCCGAACCTTTGTCAAGGTGATCACGAAGAGTCAGGAGCCGATGCAAATTGGCGATAAGCTTAGTTCACGCCACGGCGCCAAGGGTATCGTGGTTAAGATCATCCCAGATTCCGAGATGTACCGGGACGAGTCTGGGGCTGTGATTGATATCCTGCTCAACCCCGCGGGCGTGCCTGGTCGAGTTAATACAGGCCAGATGCTAGAGGCCGCCGCTGGTAAGCTAGCACGGATTACGGGTAAGACATACTACACCGACAACTTCAACGCGAAGGGTAGTGCAGTGGCTCGTGTCCGTAAGGATTTAGCCGATGCAGGGCTATCTGACGAGGAGGTGATCACTGACCCGAAGACAGGGCACCAGCTGGGTCGGGTCTTGGTTGGCGATACCCACATCTATAAACTAACGCACCAGGTCGCGGGCAAGATGAAGTCGCGTGCTGCTGTTGGTGAGGCGTACTCAACCGATGAGCAACCCACCAAGGGGTCTGGTTCAGGTTCGCAACGGATTGGGATCCTGGACACGTTTAGCTTGCTGTCTGGTGACGCCACAGCGTTCCTCAATGACGCATTTGGCCTTAAGTCGCAGAAGAATGATGAGTACTGGCGCGCGCTTCAACTTGGTCAACAATTGCCGCCACCTAGGACCCCATTCGTTGAGGAGAAGTTCATTGCCATGCTGATCGGGGCTGGCATCGACCTGAAGCAGAAGGGCTCCAGGATCGAAGCTAGTCCGATGACGGATGCAGAGGTTCGGTCTATGTCGAATGGCGTGATCGAGAAGCCGATCGCAGTCAAGGCTTCGAACCTGAAACCAGAGCGTGGTGGCTTATTTGATCCAGGCAAGACAGGGGGGCCGGGCGGTAACTACTGGAACCATATCGAGTTGGCCTCAGCTGTGGTCCATCCTCTCATGCTCGGTGCGGCAGCCTCTGTCGGGGGCTTCAAGACACGTAAAGAGTTGGATCAGATCATTGCAGGTCTGCTGGCTGTCGATGAGGAGGGTACCGTTGTATCCGCGGGTACTAAAGGCGCCGTGGCTGGTGGGGCCGGGGTTCAGCGACGCCTTGCGAAGATCGACGTGAAGCGCGAGATTGCCAGCACGGAGGCAATCGCTACCGGCGCGAGGGGTGTGAAGCTGGACCAAGCCTATAAGAAGCTGCGTTATCTCCGTGCCTTGGATAAAACTGGCTTAACCCCGGCCGAAGCGTACGTGAACAGGGCGATCTCGATCATCCCAGCAAAGTTCCGTCAGATCTCGCCGATGCCTGACGGCAGCCTAAGCGTAGCCGACGCTAATCACGGATACCGCGAGGTTCTCTTGGTCAACGAGAAGATCAAGCAGCTCCAAGCCCTGGGTGTTGATGAAGCCAATCTTCGGGACCTGAATAAGGCGCTGGCCGAGGCCACCGCGGGACTAGTCGGTACAGCACCGCCACTAAGCCGAGGTAAGGTGTTCCGCGGATTTGTGAGCCAGATCCATGGACCAAGCCCAAAGTCGGGTTTCGCACAGTCGAAGGTCATGCGTAGGAACCAGGACCTGAGCGGCCGATCTACCGTTATCCCAAACCCCAAGCTGGGTATGGATGAAGTCGGGCTGCCAGCGGGCATCGCATTCAATGTCTATAAGCCGTTTATTATCAAGCGGCTGGTTGAGGGCGGGCACAGACCCTTGGACGCTCGGTCTATGGTCGAGGATAAACACCCCGCAGCGCTTCGCGCGCTCCAGGTCGAGATCGAGTCCAGGCCCGTACTGATGAACCGGGCTCCGTCGCTCCACAAGTTCTCGATCCAGGCCCTGAAGCCGCGGATCATTGACGGCAAAGCGATCGAGGTAAACCCGCTGATCGTAAGCGGCTATAACATGGACTTCGATGGTGATACTGCGGGTATCCACGTGCCGGTATCGGAGGAGGCTCGGCGTGAGGCGCTTGAGAAGCTGTTACCTAGCCGTAACCTATTCAGCCCCCGCGCCGAGTTCGTGGTGCATGCTCCGACCAAGGAGACCGTGTTTGGTCTCTACCTTATGACTATGCCAAAGGGGGTGGCTGAACGGGTGTTCGAGTCGGATCAAGCTCTGATGAAAGCGTATCAGGCTAAGGAGGTCGCGGTAAACACGGCGGTCAAGGTAGGGGGCTCGATCACGTGCGCTGGACAGGTTGTATTGAACGCAGCGCTGCCGGCCGGTATCCAGGTCGGCCGTATACCCGTAACAAGCAAGGTATTGGATCGTCTATTACTACGTATAGCCAAGGAGCTGGGCCCGGACCCGGCTGCCCATCTGATCTCCAGCCTTAAGGACCTAGGCAATCACTATGTAACTGAAATCGGCTTTTCAGTCAGTCTCAAGGACCTAGAGATCGACACAGTGAAACGTGATGCGATCATTAAGCAGTTGAAGACCAGTGCGGGCACCAAAGGATTCGACGCCGCGGCGGCCGTGGCGCTAGATGACATCGCGGCGCTACTCGCAGCATCCGAGGATAACCGTTTTGTGGAGGCCGGTATCGTGTCGGGTGCCTTGGGCTCCAAAGGTATTCACAGAATGTTGGCCAGCACAGTGGCTGTTACCGATCACAAAGGGCGTACTATTCCGATTGCAGTAGAAAAGTCTTACGCTGAGGGTCACGACTTGGGTACGTACCTTGGGACTACGCCGGGTGCGCGTAAGGGTTTGATTGACAAGGGTCTGAGCGTAGCTGACACTGGCTATTTCAGCCGGATGCTGGTTAACACCTCGATTGAGAATCAAGTGTCATCTACGGATTGCGGAACTAAATCGGGCGTCGATCTACCGATAGAGTCACCAGAGCTTGCGAGCCGTTACGGGGCTGACGGGCCCTACCGTAATGTACTAATTACAGCAGATATCGCACGCCGACTCCGATCGTCAGGTATCCGCACGATCAAGGTCAGGAGTCCGTTGACGTGCCAAGTCCAGAAAGGTGTGTGTCAATTATGCTTCGGCTTGCTCGAGACCGGTAAGAAGCCTCAGATCGGGTACCACGTTGGTGCCCTGGCTGGCCAAACCTTAGGTGAGGTTGCTACCCAGCTCACGTTGCGTAGCTTCCACACAGGCGGCGCAGTCGGTGGCCCTAACCTTGGTTTTGAGCGGATCAGACAAATCATGGAAATGCCGCAGAGCATCAAAGGCAAGGCAGTACTTAGTACGGCCGCCGGGGTCATTACCAGGATCGACAAAGCACCGGTCGGCGGTAGTTACGTTTACGTCGGGCTGGCCCGTCACTTCGTGCCTCAGGAGTTGGGATTGGTCATGCACGTAGGTGACCGGGTCAAGAGCGGTGACATGCTGAGCGCTACTGGTGTGATCAAGCCTCAGGAACTACTAGAGACGACTGGGGACGTCCACAAGGTCCGTCAGCACTTGATCAACGAACTGGATTTGAACTACAAGGCTGCGGGCAAGGCGGTTAACCGACGTATCTTTGAGACCGTAGTCAAGCCGCTTACAGATCGGGCTACAGTCACTGACGTCGGGGACGGTGAAAGATTATTTCCGGTTCATGCCGGTGACGTCTTGAGCACAAATCGGATTGAAGAGTGGAACCGCCGGATCAAGCAGATGAACCTACGCCCGATCTTGTTCGATCCTATGATCCTGGGTATCAAGCAGGCTCCGCTACTAAGTGAGGATTTTATCGGTACGCTATCCCATGAGAAGTTAAAGAAGACGCTGTCGGATGCCCCAAGCTTGGGCAAGTCTACCGACCTTCTGAACGGGCACCCGATGGCCCGACTTGCACTCACCAACCTGCGTTCAATTGACGCAATCAAGCGGCCTCGAGGTTAGACACATGAAGAAGCAAGCATCATACGGCGCCGCCTATATCAGTCGGCTGTACAAGACTGGGGCTGACATCAAGGAGAAGCCCAAGACCAAACCACTAGACCGGGTCGCGATTGACAAGGCTCGGCTAAATCCAGATCTGATGCGGATCATGCGGATGCGCTCAAGCGTGGCCGTCCCGCTCCAGGGCGGGGAGAAGCTAGCCGTTCGGCGCCTAGCCAGAAGGAGCCTCCCATTGATGCGGCAACACAACTCAAACCTAACCGAGGACGCGTTGTACACAAGGCTGGTGAACCTGGTCGAAAGCCGGCGGCCTGAGATGCGAAAACGCTTGATTGCGGAGATCTCAGCACAGTACGGGTCCTGAACGTTGCAGCCTCAATACGAAGTCGATAGTTGGTCCGGATTGACCGAGCTGGCCCAAGGCCCTCGAGACATGAGGGGGCTACGTGTCGGGGCGGTCCGGACCTATGACCCAGATCGGAAGTTGTACTGGATTTCGGTGGAGGGTATAGGTGACCGCCAGTGTAGGCGTATGCTGACTGGTCTTGACAAGCCGCTGCCACCCGGAGCTGCGTGTCTAGTTGTGCCTGTCGTAGCGCACCACTGGGTAGTCATAGGTGAGCTAGATCGCCCAACCCGCCAGCCCGATCGTGCGCTACCGGGTTCCAACGATCAGGAAGCCGCGATCGAAGGTCGATTAGCCGCAGCCCTGGGGCAGCGGGACTCAGCGCTGGCGCCGCTCTACCGTCCTCTGGATCTTCAAGGGATGGCCGAGGAGCCGCAGTTTGTCGGCGATGCTAGCCTTGAGAACCGCACCAAGGACCACATCCGGCGATCCCGCATCAAGGTCTACAGCTTCGGAGACATCATGCTTTGGGCGTCAGCTCTGTGCTACAGCATCTACCACAGAGCTACTAATACGGTATACCGCCGGTGCCGAAACGAGGTTTTCGAGGCCTTCGGTGTCGTATTACAAGTTATCACTCCGACTGAGGGGGACAACGCGGGCCGAACCACGCGGCGACTCGTGGTGCGGCATAATGCCGAGGCCAAAACAACGATCGATAAGGTCCGATCTGAGGGGCAAATGCTAGCCGCTGATGCCGTAGATGGTGAAGGGCTCCTAGTAGGGCCTATAGCCGCCCGAGGGGAGCGCGCTATCTGGGGCACGCACCGGGTAGAGGAGGTTGATAACGATACGGGTACATACCGGACCCAGCAGGAGCTGGGGGACGGGACCAGAATCACAACGCAAGTAGGCGCCTTAGTCGCGGAGAACTCAAACCATCCGGTATCGGGGATCCAGAACCCCTCAACGCCCAGCGGCGTTATTCGTTCCGATGGTGATGGGGTGGTAGAGCGCGGTGCGCACTATCGGTTCGCGAATGGGTTAGAGGTTACGGTGGACGCAGCCCGCGGTGAGCTTGAAGTCCTGAATCTGGCTACAGACGAGGTGCATAGGGTCGTCATGGCTCCAGATCGTCTAGTAATAGAGCGCGGCTCTCAATCATTCCGACTCGACGCGTCCGGGCTTACGATCAAAGCTAAGGCCTACACCCTCGATATTGACGGGGCTGTACAAACCACGGCTGGCGGTAACGTTACGATCAATGCCGCTGACATGGACGTTAATCTTGGCTGAGCTACAACGAGAGGGGGACCCTATCAGCTGCGGTGATCGCCACGGCACGGCCGGTGGCTTCCTACTCAATGGGAAACGGGTCGCGCTGCTTGGTGAGCTATCGGAGGGGCACGCTGGGTTTGCGCCGACACCGGTTCTTGATGGTCTCGCACTGTTCAGGGTCAATGGGGTCCCGGTAGTGCTAGTCGGAGCCGCCTACGTACCGCACGCCCTGGGGCAAACGGTCCACGCGGTACGGTTGGCTCAGGGTGGTGGCGTGAGCCTGAATGTAGGCTAGACTGAATTATATAAAAAGCCATGCCGAATTACGAAACAGACCCGATCCTGGCCAGTCGAGCCGAGAATAACACAGAATCAGCCCGCATTATACCGATTCAGGCCCCGCCTAGTTGGTTGTCCGAGATTGGTGATTTTGGCTTGGCCAGAGTCTGGCCCCGGCTTCGATCGTTCCTAGCCGCTATTTTCCACGTATTTACACCGTCGTACTGTTTCATACACTTATCTGTGAATGGTGCTGTAAATCGGGATATCGAGATTGACCTGTACGCGCCGCAACAAGCGCGGTATAGGCCGCAGCCCGCTCTAACCGCACCGGTCCAGCGCCTGCCGGGTCGTGTCACCACTAACCGCAACGATTCTTGATCATGAGCGCCATCGGAGTTACCCAAATCCAATCGAGTTATACAGCCGCTTCACCGCTTGTGGTGCCTGCCGGTAATCTGTCTGCATCTGGCGCATCATCCTACGTGGTGCAGAACATTGGCCAGGATGTGGTCTGGTGTCGTCTGACCAATGTAACAGCAGCAACCACCACTAACTGGGCCCGATCCGTGCCGGGTCAGCGTCTGGTGGTCGCTATTGCCGGGACCGGGGGCCAGGTCCTTACCCTTGATATGTATCTGGCACCGCAGAGCTATAGGTTCATTCCTATGAACGATTTCACCTACGCACCCGTGAGCAGCATCGGCCGTGTGGAGATCATTGATCATGAAAACTAATCCGACACTGAACGGTGCGGCTCTGTTCTTCACCCCGGCGCCCAGCCTCGCTAAGTTCGCCAACTCGAAGCTATCCAAGGACCCTGGTGATTGGGAGCAGGAGATCATAGATTATCTTCATGAGCAGCACCCGTACATCGCTGAGCACAAGATCGTGGTCTCGATGTACAAGACTGACTCCGACGAGGGCCACGGGGTCGGCAACATCAAGATCGGGGATAAGGTAGTGCTACCCATCGTGATCGAGTCTAATCGGCTCCAGCCGCTGGATCTGTTCGTGGCATCGGATCGGATCCAACCGCTGACTAAGGCAGCGTTCGACGCCGCTGTACAGAGCCAATCGTTCGGCAAGGCTGTCAAGCCAGGTCAAGGCGAAGCGGCCGACAGTTCAATCACCTATGCCACACTGCCGCCGTTCGACGGGAAATACGCCTACGGCTCATCGCTTACATACACCAAAGACGATCTGGCGAGGGTTCTGAGTCGTGTCGGCGATGGTGGGCAGCTAGATGCCTGCTTAGCCAATGCGTGGTTCACAGATGTAGCGGGTCAGTTCGCGAAGCATGCCAGCCCTGTAGCTAATCTTGAGAATCAGGCTAATGTGCCGGCGACGTTCGCGGCTAATTTTGTTCAAATCCGCCCGTTCGTGAAAGCGGCTGAGGCCGGTCTCTATGAAGTTATGACGCCGGGTGGGGTCGCGACTGGGGTCGTATTCGACACATACCTGACATTCGGCTCCCACGGCCTTGTGGACCAAGGCCGGGTCACGTTCATTGGGCTGGACAAGACAGCCCACGCATATGTTGGCCGCGGCAATATTGGAGTCCGAGCTGTTGCTGATTTGGTGAGCAAGGGCGCTGTAACTCTGTTGAGCGACAGCCTGGATAAGCGTGCGGCCTTGGCCACGGTTATCGACAACCACGGGGTAGTGTCGGAGCCTTTTACTGTGCTAAGCTCCGACAATGGTCGTACACGCATCGAAACCGACGACGGGCGCCGTTTTGTGCTACGAACCGAAGCCGACGCATTCTACAAGGAGGCTGGTGACCACGTCTTTGTAAACGATTGCTGGAGTATTATCCCAATTGGCGATGTTGTTGAGGTATTCGATGATACGATCGCTAACCAGCGCCAGATCCCGTTGGGGACCGCCTCATTGGATAAGGTCGGGTCGCGGATCCGGGTACTGAACCCTGGTAATGTAGCTTGTTTGCGTGACGCACCCGGCGAGGGTGTGCCGTTGAACAAGCTGGGCGAGCTACTTCGCGATCTAGATGAAAATAGTTGTCGCGCTGTTAGTGATCGACTGATGACGTACGGCCACGCCTTTATCCAGGTCGACCAGCCGCTGACCAAGGTCTCGGGCAGGTCCTATGAGTTCAACGGTCTAACCACAGAGGCTCTAGCCAACCTGACCTATGCTGTCGGCTTGTTCGTTACTCCTGAGTTGTGCAAGTTTGCCAAGGTCCAGGAGGAGACGGCTAAGCGTACAATTGATACGGTCCTAGGCTTGAACTTCCTAGGCGAGGAGAACATGCACAAGTTCGTCGACAAGGTCGATACACTAGATGACGCTAAGGATTGCATCGCAGAATTGCTTCTGGCTAGCCGTATCGGGCTTACTATCGACTCCCAGCCACTGCGCACGGCCTTGTTCTCCATCGACGCCGTAATCCGAGACCTACGCGAGCTCCGTAACGCCGTCAATATTAAGCAGGTCTGATATGGCCGCTGACACGGGTCCATACTCACGGGCGCAGTTCTGCCGTAAGTACGGGATCACGGATAAGACATTCCGAGACTTAGAGCGTGCAGGCGATTTGCAGCTCGAGTGGGAGTCTCGTAATGGGCTGTTAGTGGCCTCGGTAGCCGATATCGAGCAGCGTCGCATCTTGACGGCGGCTCGTAACCATATCGCCACCTACGGACGCGGTAAGAGCTTTGCTCGGGTGCCATTCCAGCGTTTCTTGTTCCTGCGTTTTTTACAGGTGCCGGTAGAGGATCTGTATTGCGAGTTGGTCGAGCGCCACCTGATCCACGCCAGAGGATTCCCGATCACGCGGCTCAAGGCTATGCGTAAAGCCTTCATAACAGAGGTGCCCAGGCCCCTGCGCAAACGGGTCGAGGCCTATGAGGCCCCGAGTACGGCCGTAGAACAGGCTCAGCTCGACATTCTGCTGCGTGTTTGCGGCATTGAGCTAGCCTACAATAACCCAGTACTGGAGCAGAGCTTCAGCTGCATGTCGGACCCTGATGTCAAGCTCGGGTTTGATATTGGACTGAGTACACAGGCTGTCCTACCAGAGGTACAGGCTTTCCTAGAAGATGTGGCCTCGATAACGATCAGTCAAGAGGGGCTTCTCTTTTACCAGCTACTGTTCCACGACATCCCGGTGCTGGACAGTGAAGAGGTCCAGGACTACCTTAAGACCCAGAAACCGTCGCACCGTGGTTTGTTACAGCAGGCAATCGGCCAGCCGATCAGTAGTCTGCGCACGATCATCGGGCTTCAGGACAATACCAACGAATTTGAACTACTGCTTGAGCTGAAGAGCCGAGCCATGACGGACGTGCTAGCGGCTATGCTTCAGCCCAAGACCGCAGAATCTCGCCGAGATTTCAATACACAACTCAAGAACCTGCTCATGCTGATCGACCGGACAGCGATGAGCACAGGCCCAGGCGGACCAGGCGCACCCGGTTCGCTGCCATCTGTATTTGATCGCTTTGAGCTCAAGACATCCACTATGAGCAGCAACCTATTCCAGATCCCGTCGACAGAACCGGCGGATAAGGCTAATCATGGGTGACACCACTTTCGGTGGTGTGTCGACACAGGTCGATCGCGGCTTGTTATTCGAACAGCTCTGTGAATTTTTCAAAGATAACGAGCAGGTCGATGATGAGGCTTGGGAGTCGCTGGATTGGTCTGGCTATAACCAGAAGGCAGAGGCTGCGGCGGAGCAGTCAGCGGACGATGCTATAGATATTGATCCAGGCCGCGCCGCCCGGGCGTTATCCGACGGCGGTATGATCCTAGCCACTATCTCGGACATGGTGGCAAACTTGCTAACTGTAGACCAGGCTCCGTTCAGTTTCGTAGGTCGCGAATACCTCCAAGGTCTGTACGACCCGGTCCAGGAGCACCCGGAAGGGTGCCGTAACCAGATTTGGCTCGCTGGCCGCCAGGTTGAGAAATCGACGACGCAGGCTGCGAAGTCGATTGTTCTCGGGGCTTTTCGTAAGAGTTACAAAACGCTGTACGTCGCACCACGGTTCGAGCAGGTCCGTGTATTCAGTCAGCAGCGCTTTAAGCCTATGTGCGAGGATAGCCCAAACTTATCGCCTTGGATTAAGCCTAGTCGAACTCTGTGGCAGGTCAGCTCCAGGGAGTTTGTCAATGGGGCCTTCTTCAACTTCCGAAGCTGTTACCTGAGTGCTGACAACGCCCGAGGTATCACATGCCACCACCTAAATGTGGACGAGATCCAGGACATCGTGTCGGACTCTATCCCTGTCCTTGAGGAGTGCCAGAGTCACGCCACCCCGGAGCTGCGTTTTAGGTCCTATGCGGGTACACCCAAGACCACTAGTAACGTACTTAGTCGACGGTTTGATAACAGCTGCCAGTTTGAGTGGCATACGCGGTGTGATGCCTGTAACCACTGGAATTTCTTAGATGAACGGATCGTAGGTAATAACAGCTTCGTCTGCGCGCGCTGCGACCGGGAGATTAACCCCAAGAAGGGGCAATTCATCCCGATGAGGCCGAGTCTACTAGATAAATGCTGGGGATTCCGGATCAGCCAGCTCATGGTTCCGTTCCAGACCCACGCTGATATCATATCAAAGCGGGATGACCCTAACTATAGCCGACAGAAGTACTTCAATGAGTGCTTAGGGCTAGCCTATGACGAGGGTCAACTGGTCCTGACCGAGGCTGTAATGGCGGAGGCCTGTAACACGGAGCCGATGCGCAGTATTGACCGTATCCGTGAGATGGCGGACCGCGGTGTCCCACTGTTCGGTGGTGTTGACTACGGTCCTGGTGAGGGTGAGAACCCGTCATTTACTGTTCTGACTATCGGCTGGTGGCATACGTCGGGTTATTTTGAGGTTTTGTGGATGCGTCGGCTGGTCGGTAACGACTCCAACCTAGCTAGACAACCAGGTGTGATCAACAGCCTATTCACGAAGGCTGGGGTGCGCTGGACCGGGGCCGACTGGGGTTTCGGGGCTGCTATCAATGAGCAGTTAATACAGGAGCACGGATGGCATCGGGTATCATCCAGTAGATGCCTCATGGAGTTCCAATATGGCGGCCAGCGTGAGCTTGCATCGTGGAATGATAAGGCGCGCCGGTATGTGATTGACCGGAATCAGGGCATGGAGAGGTTAATTGACGGGATACGCACAGCAAAGGTTCGGTTCTTCCGCATGGAGGAAATGGCGCCATTCGTGGATGACTTTACGACGATCTATGTCGAGTTTGATGAGCGTCGGAATACGCGTAAGTATGACCACGACCTGCCTGATGATGCGTTCCACTCTGTAAACTACGCGTTCATGGCTGCGTGCCAATACGCTGGGCGCCTAGTCCCAACCTGGCTCACCCCCTTGTCTTAGTCCGTTGTATATCGGTCACAGTAACGTGCCCTTTAGTCAAGGGTTGTGCAGCTCCGGCCTGCTTCCTACACCCAACGCGGGGCGCCTAGCCCCAATCTGGCTCACTCCCTTGTCTTAGTCCGTTGTATATCGGTCACAGTAACGTACCCTTTAGTCAAGGGTTGTGCAGCTCCGGCCTGCTTCCTACACTCAACGCTGGCACCCCATACCGGTACCAGCTAGCTAAGACAATACACGTATGAACCCTGTAGCCTTATACCTCATGGCCCGCAATGCGGCTCATGACCTGATTCGGGCCAACACCCCGTTGAACCAGGGCATTGCGAAGCAGGCGACATTGCACGGCCTGAGCCAACTACAGATACAGCGTGTGGTCGAGTCCGCGAATCACGAGGCCAACGCATTGCTACAGAAGACGGCGCAGGACAAAACATTCAGCTTCAGTCTAGCCAGCCTAGACGGCGTCCTAGCCGCCCTGACCGCTGAAACTTCTAGTCCTGTCGTATCTTTCTCTAAGGCGGCCGCCTGTGTCGATGCAGCGCTGGCCCCAGCCGAGTCGTTTGATGACCTGCTCGCAGCGTTCCCCGCACATAACACCGAGGTACGGGCCGCTGACCTGCGCGGTGCTGTAATCAACCTAGAGAAAGTGGCGTTACGAGCTCAGGCCTTGGGCCGGCAGGTCCTGGCCAGTCGCGTAGCGTTCACAGAGAAGGTTGCGGAGGCATTCGAAACCGTACTGGATCGGTCTAAGGATTACGTCCGCAGGGGCGGGTACCTAGCCAATATCCAGAAATACGCTCATGCAGTTGACCCTGGCTTCACAGCCGGCTGGGACCTACTCCTGGGCCGGGTCCGTGATGAGATGCTGAAGCTTGGTCACCCTTTCACAGGGGAGCTGGCACCGGCGCTGGAGCTGACAGGCGACCGGGTTGATCGCCCCGGTGGGCCGTTATTAGTTCCGATGGTAATCCAGATCGCAAACGGTCGTCATCAGCTAGCCGGCGAGCTCCAGCAGCTCAGAGATGGTATCTCAGTTATGGATCGCATGTCAGATCGGACCCGCGCGATTGATAACTTCATGACTAGCATCCGCGTGGCGCAGCGCCTGATCCGGGATAACGACGATGTTGATGTCTCGATATGCAAGCAGGCTGCGCACCTGGCTGAGCTTCCGGATCCAAAGCTTGCTGAGTATATCGAGAAGTCGGCCAATGACTCGAGCACAAAAGCTACGATCGCAGCCAAAGGAGCTGTAGGCGCTGTAGTGGATCGCGCGGGTAAGGCCAGTATCAAAGCCGTAGTCAAGCGCGGCACCAGCGACTGGATCCCGGGTGCCTTTGTAGGTCCTGGGACATCAGCTGTGTATCGGAGCAAGTCGTGAATAATATCCTAACTAAGTTCGCGGGTGTCTATGGCGGGCCCCTGAATCCCGAGGAGCAGCGAGATGTTAGCATCTTCGCGCTCCAGGTGATCAAATCAGCCTCAGCCGGTGATGGTGCGACACTGACCAACTTGATCAAGACGGCTGCGGCCCAGATCACGGATGTCGATGACTACGAGGCCTTGATGGGTCTTCTCGATCACATTGAGAAGGAAGGCTCGTTTGATTACAAGAAGGCTCTGATGTACGGACTACCAGTAGTGGCTGCTGGACTAAGCGCGGCCCCGGCCGTCGCGTCCGCGGTCATGGGCAGAGGCCGTCGTGATAATATCGAACGTAGCCGGATTCAGGTTCTTAGAGAGCACCCTGAGCTACAAGGGGATACCGATTTCAACCGGTACTTCGACACGATCAAACGTTTCGCGCCAGATGTAGCCGCGGATCCGCTTGTAGCTGGCAACATTATGATCGAGATGCATCGACTAGGCCCGGCGGCAATGACACCGACCAGGATCAACGAGCTCCTCGGACTCCAGGGTAGGCTGGGTGATCTATCTAAGGTCATCCCGGATCAGATTGCGTCGATCGGTACCGGTATTTCCGGTGGTGTACGGATGTACGGCGATACCCGTAAGCTATTTGCTAGTAAGCCGGGCCTGGGCGATCCGGCGGTACCTACCGGAATCAACGCGGCGCCAAGACTTAAGAAAGACCCCTGGGAGTTTTACAAAGAACCTAGCCTGGGCCCGACGAGCACCTGATGTCAACGCAATACACCGTACACCAAGCCCCGTCTACGAAGGCGTCATTCAGGTTGATGAATAACGACTCTTCAAGGCTCGGCCAGCTTAAGGACAAGGAGCTATCAGACGAGGACAGTCGCGGCCCAATCCTGGATAAACAGACCCGTGTCAAACCAGTCGCACACCGGCACAGTAAATATGCAGCCCTATTAGAGGCCATTGTCTTAGGGACGACCCGATCGAGATGAGCAACCTTGCTCTAGAGAAATACCTAACCGCAGGTGACTACGCAGCCGCCGGGTGGGGCCCGAGCTATGTAGCGGTACACAGCGGACTGCTCGAAAAGGTGGCTGGCGATTTGTACACGCCACAGACTCTGGTCAACGTGATCTCTAAGCTGCGCGCCCGCCCGGAGGGTCGGTATATCCTGCTGCATGCTATCGGGGCTTACGAATATTGGGGTGCGAACCGAAACGGGGACGCATTCCCAGAATGGAGCTTACGCTCAATGGCACCGCCTAAGTCGGCGCAGGCGGTGCTTGACGGCCCGGTTAAGAAGTCCTGCCCAGATTTCCGGACACCATCGACTACTTACTATGGGTGCTCGACCTTTGTCCAGTTTGCGCACGTGTACCGCGGTCACGCGAATCAGGACCCACTCAGAGCTTGTGGCGATGTGATTGCCGCAGCCTACAACCAGCGGATGCACAGGATCGAGCTGATTGTGTTTGTGTACACGTCCCGTGCACCTGATATTGTGGATAGAATCGACCGGTACCAGCCCGTTGCTTGGTCAATGGGTGCGAAACTGCCTTTCGATATTTGCTCTATCTGTGGTAACGTGGCGCGGACCCGGGCTCAGTACTGCGATCACTTAAGTCGCGAGTTGTGCTCGGTTTACCCTGATGGCCGGAAGGTCTTTAGCTACAATTTCTTCCCCAGATTCTTTGACATTAGTGAGGTCAGTGTTCCGGCTGATCGCAGCGCCTGGACCCTGGCCAAGGTGGCCAGTGTCATCCCAACGCCTGCATTACCGTCACTTCAGTTTATATCTAAGACGGCCATAATTGAGAAGCAGCCTGACGCTATGCGGGCCCGTAACTTGGGTCAAGCGCCGATCGATCCTGAGCTCCTGAGTTTTATGCGGAGCGCGGTCCTGCTTGATCACGTCGCTTTTGAGGAGCTCCCAGATGCGCAGCTACAGGCCATGAAGCGGCACAGCCTGGCCGACAGCCTGGCAGCCAGTGCTTTGATGGGGCTTATTCTACACCCATCTGAAGTCGAGAAACTGGCGTCGGATCCAGCACAACTACCGAACCGCCTTGAGTTTGCGGTGGTTGACCGCACACTGATGGAAAGCTTCGGCTCTGTTTTACAGAGTCGATCGTTGTTCGAGCCCTTCATTACGAAGCGCGCGGCACGACGTCTGATCAAACAGGCGGCTCCGATCTTTACAAAAAATAAGCAATCACCGGTGTTCGAGAAGTACGCTGAGCTCATCAGGTCTATGGACTTGAGCAAATGGGCTCACGTGATCGAGTCGGATCCGGTTGTTCGTCTCGCCATCGACCCGGACGCGCTGGCAACAGCGTGGACTGGGCATAGCGGGGCTCATCCTCCGTGGCTGCCTTTTGTAGTCGGCGCGGCAAACATCCTCTAGCTAGACTTAACTCATGAGCCTGAAACTTGACCTCGACGCGCTGTTCCAGCATGTCACCAGCGGGGGTGCTGACATTAGCAAGACCGCCGGAATCCATAGAGAATCTGATACTGACGACATGGCAAAACTTGCGGAAGAGCTGCACGCTGGCGGTGAGATCTTTGGCAAAGCCGCGGCCGACCGCATTCTAGCCAAGTTGGCAGAGTGTGTCTCGGCCGGCGGCGGCGGTGTCGAGCCCCGCTCGGCTGCTGAGCAGATCGCAGAGGCTATCGCCAAGGCCAAGGGCAAGGTTTCGGCCACGCCCGGCGATGACACATCTATCCGTGCCGAAGCGAACCCGACCCCGGGAGCTAAGGGTGTCGCCAACGCCGCCACCGCTCTCGGTCAACGCTAAGCCCTGACCAATAATTACCATGAAGACCCTCAAAGATATTCGAGATGCCGCGGATGCGGCTGAGTACCAAGTCAAGCTGGCCGCGGTAGCCGAAGCCTATGGAGGCGATGCTGAGTGCCTGGCCTTGCTAGATGAGGCCATTGACCTCGTCAAGCAGGCTGAAGAAGCTGGTGAGATTGCCCCAACTACGGAATCCGGTATGCTGACCGTCGCAGTCCAGCTTGTTGAAGACTATCTGGATAAGATGGCCGCGGATGCCGATTTCGACGAATCCGACGACACTCTTGACGACATCAGTCTAGACAAGGAGGCGGCCGCTCATGTTACGGCGCTCGGAGAAGCCGCTGCTCAGATTTTGGCGTCACGCGGTATCACTCAAGAGGATCTCGACAAAGTAGCCTCAGATAGTGAGATGCGCGATATCGGCGAGTATGTGGCGTGTGCCTTGCTCGACTCGTTCGCTACGGACGGCGAGAATTAACTAATGCTTAGCACCTCGTTGGTGGAGCTATTTCTCACGGCGGCACTCGCGGATCGTGAGGATGAATCCCAGGTCAAGGCAGCGTCGGCCGATACGGCTGAGTTACTTGATCACATCGACGAGGCGCTTGGTGAGCCGACCTACCGGATCGAGAAGCGGGCTAGTCGTCTTGGTGTAGCCAAGATTATGGCTGCTATCGACATTTTGGCTAATAACTGAACCGTGACTTCTGCAAAGGACCTGAAGGATCTACTACGGAGCGCCCGAGACGTCCTAATCAAACAGGCGGCCGAGCGTGACGCAGCGGTGTCCGAGACGGCTAGGCTCGAGACCGAGAACGGCGTGTTACACGACGTGCTTGGGCTCGTTGGCACGGGTCTGATCGACCCAGATGATGTCACTACTAAACTCGCCGAGTTCCTGTTGAATCCGGCGCAACTCACCATTATCAAGCAGGCATCAGATGCTGGGTTCGTGGTTTCCGCGCACCTAGGGAAGCTGGCCGGTACCGACCCCACACAGGGTTCGGGGTCGTCTAGCACACCTGAATCCCGCCTGGCGAGTCGTCTCCAAAGCATCGTAAACGAGTAATAACCATGGTCCGTAAGACTCAATCCACTGTCGCGCTCAACGCGAAGATCTCCAGCGTAAACCTGCAAGCAATCCCCACCGACGGATCGGCGTCGTTTGCCGAGGGCGCCCCCCTGGCTCGGGACTCCACGACTTACAAGGCGATCGCCCCCACGGGTGGGGACACGTACCAAGCCGTGTATGTCAACTATGTCGACTCGGCTCGGTCCGATATCACGTTCACCCAAGGCGACCCATCGGGCGACGCCACCGCGCCGAGCCGCTCGATCCAGAGTGGCGGTTTGACCGGCATCATCGGTAACGGTTGTGAAATTGGGATGCCAGCTGGCGCCTGGACCGGCGGTGTACTACCCGACGTAGGCCAAATGGTTCAGGTTAACGCCAGTACCAAGCTGTTCGGCGGTGTCAGCCCGGCCGCAACCATGAGTCACGGCATCGTGACTCGAAAGGAGCAAGGCTACGCCTTCTTCCTCTTCTATTCGGTTCCGTCTAACGGTGCCTGATTCTGATTGACCTTAGCCACATCTGGGGCTTGGGTCTCTGTTCGCTTCTTTCTCTTTCTCTTTCTCTCCACTCTCACCACGACAACCTCACACGAGGTGCACTGAACAATGGACACCATCAATACAACTGAGTTCAACGCGCTCTTCGGGGAAGCTCTTGGCCGAGGCGGGGATTCGCTGGACAAGGTGGCTGCTGTCACCGGCTTGTACATTCAAGACAAGCTTCGCGAGGCCTCCTTCGCCCGTAAGCTCCTACCTCCGCAGACCGTCACAACGGCCGAGTTGACCCGCAACACGACCGACGAGGGTCTGGTCTACATCGACGATATCGAGCCGGATTCTTTGGCCATGCAGGTCAACTGGCGCGGCGAGCCGAGCAAGACCTACATCGAAGGTAAGCGCTATGCGATCAAGATTAGCACGGTGACTTCTGACAAGTTCACCAAATCGATCCAAGAGCTGCGTTCCTACCGCATGCCGATCGTGCGGGTCATCGAGCAGAACACGGTCAAGGATATCCAGGAGACGCAGGACCGGGTCTTCATGGAGCACGTCCGTGTTGCGCTAATGCTCGGCACCCGCCGGCGCATGAACGACCTAATCGACAGGGGCACGGTCACGCACACCGGTGATAACGCCTTGAACTCGACCACGGGTCACAACTTTGCGTCAGAGTATGACTTCGCGTCGTACCTGTTTACGCGCAATGTCGACGATGCTGGCGGCGTTGGGGGCTTGAGCGCCACGACCCCGTCCCCGACGTCCCCGGGCGCGCGCGGCTGGGGCATGGCCGCGACGTCGGATGCGAACTATAACCCGGCGACGGGTCAGTTCTCGAACATCATCCTTACCGAAGAGACTGAATTCGGTCGCGCCGTGCTGCGTGATGCAATCAGGGTCCAGTCCTCGCGTGAGATGAAGGCACGCTGCTTCCTCCTGCATGAGTTCGACTGGAATGCGACGGTTGGCTGGCTTGACTCAGAGGCGGGCCTCGAGGTCACGTCCGAGATCGTCCGCGACGGGTACAAGTACTCGACCGTGGGCGGCTACACCTTCGTAACCACGGTCCGCGACAACCCGGATATCCTGCTACCGGGCCAGATCTACACGTTCCCTAGCCCGGAGTTCCTGGGCCGCTTCCTCCTCCTTGACGGGACGCAGTTCTACATCAACAAGGAGGGGCGTTTCATGAGCATGGAGGCCTGGGAAGATAGCGGCGTCGGTTTCGGCAACATCAAGGGTGTCGGTCTCGTGCTGCTGTCTGGTGCCGAAGTCACGCTCCCCGCGATCTGGCAGAACTCCGCCGGTACTGACCTGGATGTGACCAGCACCTTCCGCCTGGTCAACGACGTGGCGGCGCCTATCGGTGCCTGATTTGACGCCAGCCGGTAACGGTTGACAATACTGAGGCTTCGATGGGCGACTAAACCCATCGAAGCCTACCATCCAACCAGGACGTATCGCTATGTCAGTGAAAAAAGTTACATGGTTAGGCATCGGCACACTTCGCCCTCTGGCCATCCCTACGGGCCGGACTAAGACGATCCAGAGCGCACTCTTGACTGGTGCTGTGATGCGTCTCCACGGAGCCTATCTCGTGGTGCAGGACGCCCGTACGGGTTTGGTCGAGTTCCAGGGTAATCTGATCACCGAGGCTGCGGTACGTACGCTCAAAGGCTTTCGTGGTTACGCGCCGGGCGCGGCCCGCCCGGTACTGACCAATCTTCCTGAGCCTGAACACGTGCGACGTCCGGTAGTTACGCGACCACAGCACGGTGTACTGGAGCCTGCGCCGGTATTGGAGCATGGGCCCAGTGTCGCGTCAGAGACTGAACCAGTGCTAGAACCCGTGCTGGAGCTGGACCCTGTTGTCACCGCAATCGAGGCGGCGCCAACGCGCAAGCTACGCGAACTAGCAGGCATCAACGGGCTTCCGACGACCGGGGGTGCCCGGGTTTTGAGGGCTGCGCTGCTTGAGAAGCATGTTGTAGATGGCGTGATTCTCGAAGTCACCGGGATTCTTAATGTACCGACGCCTGCGTCTCTCGACGTGTTTGAGGACCTGATCTAGACCAGGTGTAATAAGTGTCTGAAGATCTATCAAAGCTAGTAAGTGCCCCGAAGACCCGGGTCGGGGTCAACGAAGGCCGGAGCGTGGTCGTACCTGGTTCGCTGGTGCGTATGCTCAGATCCATGCTCGTGGATTACCCACAAACAAACGAGCTATTTGAGGGCGAAGAGAACAGTGATGAGAAGCTGGCGCGCTACCTCGTGCTTGCATTCGACGACTGGAACTCAACACCACCGATTCTCAGGTACCAGCTGGCACCGATCGACGTAGTTGCTGTGACTGCTTTCTACCCGTTCCGGCCCTTAGTCCTGACATCGGCTCTATGTGCCGTGCTACAGAGCACGATGCTCAAGTTGGCACGCAACGATGTGCCGTACCAAGCCGGTAACGTGACAATGCAGCGCAACGCTCCGTGGCGTAACCTGATTGAGCTTCAGCGTCAGATCAAGCTAGAGAATGCGCAGCGGGTGACAGCTGCTAAGGTCAGCCTGAACGTAGCCGGCTTCTACGGCGACGGCGGGTACCGAGCTATGCTGACCGAACACTATGACGGCCTAGAGGCGGACGCGATCTCGGTGGTCATCTAATGAATATCAACGCATTTATTGATGGCATGCTCAAGCACGCGGGCCTCCGGGATGTGGTCCAAGGCCAGGTCGACGGTTCGCACGCGCTTAGTGGCGTAGACCACGGGATCCGGCAGATCCTTGCTAGCCGTGAGCATGTGGATGACCGACTCGCGCACGGCCTGGCTGGCGCCGCGCAGTTTGGGATTCCAGCCACGGCCGCTGGCGCCTTGATCGGCGCGGGTTTGGCCATGCTCCTGGACAATGATCCGTTAGCTGGTGCGGGATTAGGTGCCGTGCTATTGGGGACGAGTTCAGCAGCGGTCGGCCAAGTGTCGGGTCAGCTTGATTCGGACGCCAATACGCTAGAACAAGCTGGACTAAAAGGCTCAATACCTAACCCTACACGATTCGCGCTACCATACCATATTGCTAGCTTGCTAGCCGACCCCGGCCACCTATCGGTAACTAAAACCAAATTACAGGACTAACATGAGCACGATTTATACCACGTTCTACGACGCCTTTGTGACTGAACTCGCCAAGCACGCGAGCGACGTAGACCCTGAGGTACGTGATGGTGCACGCAGCGCAGCGACCGTCGGCGGTGTGCTGGGGGCTGGTGTCATGTACTCAAAGAGCCGAGCTGGCAAATACAAGAAGGTGGAGACCCTGGGGTCTAAGGTGCGTCGATCTAGCGCCAAGACCCGTAAATTATTCGGCAATAACCCAGAATTGATCGTACCGGCCAAGCGCAAAGTGGCTGCTGGGGTCGCGCGCTCGGCGGCTCGCTCAATCCCTGCGGGCCTCGCAGCAGCCTTTGTGGCCAAGAAAAGTTACGACGTATACCGCGCCGCTAATAAGGCTTGACGCACTTGAGGCCGCTAGTCCTAGGCTTCATTGAGAAGTTTTCAGAACTGTCGGCCGATCGTCAGCGGGCGTTGTCTGATGCCGAGTCTGGTGAGCTTATTCTAGCGTCACGCGGCGGGCAGCTTACTGGTGCTTTAGTTAGCTATAACGTATCTAAGCGGACGACCCGACGAGCGTTGGCCGGTCTAAGAGCTACCGGCGCTGGTGCGGCTAAAAAAAGGGCTAAAGGAGCCGCTTTGGCCATCAAGGCACTCGGGGCTATGGCTGGGTCTACCGTCGGTGCTGGACTGACGTCACGTAAGATTATGTCGTCTATCCAGAACTACCGGAGGGGGCGTCTCCGTGGTGACCCGCCAGTCCCAGTCAAATACCGAATCAAACAGGTCCAACGACAGATTGGCGCCGAGCTGCGGCAGGTAGAGAAGATTCCGCGATCGTACATATCGATCCACAATGCTAGTCAGTAATGGGCACCACACTAGCGCGACTTCTTGATATCCACGTGTTCCAGCAATCGACCGATGCTCAGGTCGTTGGCTGGACCTACATCCCTGTTGGTGGAGCCCCGACCACGGGCGCCACCGTGCAGGTTGAGCGTTCCTATGTCCAGAATGATAGGTTCGAGACCCTAGATGCGGCTGTACCGGCGTCGCAGGGGTTCTATAAGGATACATCGGTGATGCTGCACGACCAGTGGCGGCGTGTGTTCTATCGGTTGACTCTTGATGACGGTATCAATAGCCCAAAGCTGATCGGCACGTACTGGATCGAATACGAGGTTCCAGGCCCTGCACGAGGTCTGATCCGGAACACTGAAGCATTGCTGAGACTTGGCGGTGTCCCAGTTATGATTTTCCAGCGCGTGTTTGATCTTGATGCTCGCTGCACGTGCTGGGACCCGGTTATGGGCATGGTCACTAGCTCGAGCTGTACTAGCTGCTTCGGAACCGGGTTTACTGGTGGTTATAACGCCCCAATCTTAACATTGGCCCAAATCCAGCCGGCCACTAAGCAGTCCGTGCCGGGTGATACGCTACGGCAACCGCGCATTACCGCGGGGCTATTCTCGAACTACCCTATCCTCCGACCCAGAGACCTCGTGGTCGAGATCAACAAGGGCCGCCGGTACCGGGTAGGCTCCGTGGCTACGGCTGAGTACGGACGAATACTGATCAATCAATCGACACAGCTCGAAGCCCTTAACCCATCTGACGTCGAACATCAGATCGATCAGCCAGATCCGACGACCCTAACCCCCCTGTTGCGCAGGGTTGGTCCGGTCGAGCACAGACTGCTTCTATCCGACAATATTACGAGCCCTATAAGCACGCCAACTTTAACCGTGATCGATCTGTAGTGCGCAGGCCGTTGACCCGGCCGTAAGCTATTATCAAGAATGGGTCTGTCTGAACAACGCTACTTCAATCGACTACGCCTAGCCCTGTACCCGGAGGGTGCCGGTCTGGTTGAGCCATTGGATAAGGTGGCGACAGAGACCGGTTCAGGCCGTCAGCACTCGTCTCTTACAGACGACGAGCGCCTGCGGCGAGCTGTTACCAGGGGTGTTTTCATCGGTGGCAGCCTCGGAGCGTTATCGAGCGCCGCCATTAACATGGCTACGAATAAGAATTTTGGTCGACGTGCTGTGATTCTTAGATCGGGTGCAACATCTCTGGGCGGACCTACAGGGGTTCTAATCGGCGCCGGCGTCGGCGGCCTGATCCAACACAGGCGCCGATCAAAGCCATTGGATAAGGTGGCGACAGAGACCGGTTCAGGCCGTCAGCACTCGTTTCTTACCGAGGACCAGCCCACGCTGCGCTCGGCGGCCAAGGGTGCCCTCATCGGTGGCAGCATCGGATCGTTGGTAGGTACCGCCTTTGATCTAGCTTCTAATAAGAAGTACAGCCCAGTGACTACGATTCTCCGATCGAGTGCCCGATCTCTGGGTGCGCCTGTTGGGACTATGATCGGCGCCGGTATTGGGTCGATTCAACAGCAGCGTAGTGGGTATAAGTCAACGGACGAGAAGGTTCTCAGAGGCTCTGCGCTAGCCGGGGCTGCGGCCGGTATTGCACACGGGCTTAGAATCAGCGGCGCTGGTAACCCGAAGTATACAGCCATATTAGGGTCGGTAGGCGCGGCGGCTGCGACGACAACGGCCGCCACCGGTATGGCGCTGTACCGAGCCCTCGGGCGTCGCCGAGCGGGGCTGCCGATGGAGCTACGCCCAAATGCGGGCCCTGTCGGGTCTGTATTGGGCACTGCGGCGACCGGAGCCGCCCTAGGTAAGGCGCTGGCCACACGCGTTGGTGTAAAGCAGCTGGTTCAGGCCCAGGCCACGAATAACCCAGCGAGTGCTGAACGCGTCGCCAAGCTATTCTCGCGTAGAGCGTGGACCGAGGCTGGTCCGATGGCCTCTACTGCACGCCGTTCAGCCAAAGCCGTAGCTAAGGCTACACGCGCAAATGTACGCGGTAATATCGCGTGGCATTTTAGGCCACTAGAACAAAAAGGGGCTCTTATTGGAGCAGCAGCTGGTGCCGGCCTGGCGTTGGGCCTACTAGCGGCTAAGTCACGTCGACGCAAGAACCAAAAAATACAAGATGAAACAATCGACGCCCGACGAACAAGACTTGATGCAGAAGATCGCAACGATTCTGCATGACGACCGCACAGCTGGCCTACCTCAGAGCGTGTTTCTATCCGACGGCCTTGGGGCTCATGTCGACCTGGATCATGAGAAGTTGGTAGAGTCCTATGAGGATGTGTACGAACCTAAAACAGCAGTAGCCAATCTTAGCATGGCTCAAATCATGCACCGACCAGAGTTCCAGTCCGGTGTACAGGATGCGCTAGCAGTTCGTATGCCGGAGATCTCGTATATGATCGAGAAGCTGGCTTATGGTGGGGTCGTGTCGGCGCTCAAGCAGTCAAGGGGTGCCGTCAAGGTAGCGGCTGCCTATGACCTAGCAGCCAAAAGAGCCGCGGCCGCTTATGCAGCGTCCCGTAAGGCAGCAGCCCATCAAGCGGCGGCCCATCAAGCGGCGGCCCAGCAAACGGCAGCTCACCATTTAGCAGCCCAGCATGCAGCAGCCCGTAAGGCCGCGGCCCATAAGGCGGCAGCCGAGAGAGCAACAGCCGCTTATAAAGCGTCGGCCCGTAAGTCAGCACAGATGGGGTCATCCGGAAAAGCGTCATCCGCTTATAACTCGGCGATCCATAGAATGGCATTGACTAGCACCAAGGTAAAGGCGCCTAAGAGCGACTTTCACAAGATGATGGCGAACCACCCGAAGAAAATGGCCGTGGGCCTGGTCGGTACCGGCGTACTAGGTGCCAACGCGTTCGGCGAGGAACAACACACGCCAGATAAAATGAGATACTAGGTGACCGATGATACCGCAGGGCGCGCTATCAGTGCCGGCTTGGCGTTGGGCCTACTAGCGGCTAAGTCACGTCGACGCGAGAACCAAAAAATACAAGATGAAACAATCGACGCCCGACGAACAAGACTTGATGCAGAAGATTGCAACGATTCTGCATGACGACCGCACAGCTGGCCTACCTCAGAGCGTGTTTCTATCCGACGGCCTTGGGGCTCATGTCGACCTGGATCATGAGAAGTTGGTAGAGTCCTATGAGGATGTGTACGAACCTAAAACAGCAGTAGCCAATCTTAGCATGGCTCAAATCATGCACCGACCAGAGTTCCAGTCCGGTGTACAGGATGCGCTAGCAGTTCGTATGCCGGAGATCTCGTATATGATCGAGAAGCTGGCTTATGGTGGGGTCGTGTCGACACTCAAGCAGTCAAGGGGTGCAGTCAAGGTGGCGGCGTCCTATCGTGAGGCGGCCGCACGCGCGGTGACCACGTATGGGGCTGACAGACGGGCGGCGGTCAGTAAGATGGCCGCACAACGAGCCGCGGCCCGTAAAGCAGCGGCCCGTAAAACAGCAGCCGCTTATGTAGAGGCCAAGAGAGCGGCAACCCTGCCTGGTGATACTGCTCATATAGCGGCCAGGCAGGCTGCGGCTGCCTATGCAGCGGCCAGGAAAGCGGCTACCAAGAAATCGACACACATCGGACAGAGTAGGCTACTAGGTAACTGATGACATCACTCGGTGCTCCTGACTTCGGAGACCTGGATACTCAGGTTTTCAACCCCATGATCTACCCACGCCGGGTGATTATTGAGGTGCTCCGAAACGTGTTCTCGCAGGCCGTGTTTGCCGAGTTTCCGGGCCAGTCACAGAATCCTTTTCAGTTCGTGACTGAGGCCAATGGCGCTGTGAGCAAAACTAGTCGCCTCATGATTGCAGATACGTTCAGTGACGAGCTGGGGCATACCGACATGCGGCCCACTATTCTTGTGGGTCGCGGTGCCTTTCGGTTCGGGGATATCGCCATCGACGGGCGCGGGTTTGGTGGGGCGCTACCAAGTCTGCTCCACGCACCTGATGGCGTGACTCCGGTCAAGCACCTAGGTAGTTCCGGTTCGACCAAGCAGGTGTTCCAGGATATGTCTAACATGGCCGTGGCCATCAATTGCTACGCGCGCAAGAGCCAGGAGGCCGAGTCCCTGGCCTGGCATACGGCTGGATTCATCCGATTCTATGAGTATGAGATCAAGCAAGGATCCCGGATCAGCCGGCTGGGCAGCGCCGTCGTCGGTGATGTAGTACCAGCCAAATCGGACTCTGAGCACGACTTGTATCTCGTCCCCATTACACTCGAGGTGCATCAGTCGATCACATGGGTGAAGTCTAACTCGGCTACGGTCGCACAAATCCTGGCGGGCCTAGCCAAACCATCTGGGAACGTTTTTCCAATGGTTTACGGCCTTTCACCTGATACAGTGATGACAACTGTACTCCAGCCCATCCCGATCATGGACAGCCCCAGCCTGTTAGATCGGTGGTTCAACCTGTCACCTTCTCCCTGAGTTAGACCATGGCTCTTTCTAATCTACGCCCTGATCTCCAGATCGAGCAGAAATTCGTGACGGCAGCACCCCTGGTGCCTCCTTCTGCCCTACCTCTGGTCCTAATCGGGCTCAATCGTGATCTACGCTATAGACAGCTAACGGCTATTAGCGCATGGAATGGCGGTTCGGCCACAGTTGGTGTCGAATTCCCAGGCTGGCTTGGCGGTGCTGTCGAGGATATGGACACGGTAGATACAGCCTTGAGTCCAATCGTCGAAGTCTATCACCATGTCTACGGGTGGGCGAATATCACCGGTGATGTCACGTTCAAAAACATGGCCACAAGCCCTGTGTTCGATGTTGGGGCCGGCACCGACGCTGTGTTTGAAGTAGCGTCCGGTACTACAGGCGCCTTCGCGGTCGACACAGACGCGCCTACGTCTAGCCAGTTTACGGACACCAACGCAGACTTCGTCGATGACCAGGTCGCGGGCGGTGATGTGATCAAGGTCAACGGAGTTGCGACTTATGAGGTCGGTACCAACGGTCTAGTCAGCGATACCGAGCTAACGGTCCGCCGTCTCGATAAAGGCCCAGGCACGGCCGGCAACGCTGAAGCGGCCAAGATCTACGTCTCGGCTGAGGACACGGCTGATGTGCGTCGAGTCTACAATATGTCGACAGGGTTTACGGCCGCGGGTGGTTTCATCAACTCTGGTGTGGCTGTTGGCGATCTGGTGCGGCTCGACCACTGGAACACGGTGAGCCAGGGGTCAGGTATCACGTTCGAGGGCGTAGGCCACGACTTAGTCACGGCCAATGACGCGCTGGCTACGGCCACGGCTACGGAACGTGTCGTCACGTTGCCTAGCGCTCCGGGCGCGGTGCCCGCCTGGAACAACACGACCACAACTGGTGGCGTGTTCTTCACGGCGAACGCCGATGGTGACCTGATGCCTGCGTTCTACCTGACGCAGGCCCTGGGTAGTTCAGACACCGTGGCGATTGTCACCGATTACGGAACTAACCACATTCTGGACGCGGAGGACGCAGACTTCGGGGTCAAGTTCCAGCTGTTCAACTATACGTTGCGGGCCTCTAGTGCGTCGACCCAAGGTTTTTTCTCCGAGGAGAATACAGATGGGTACCGCGACTTTGGTGATACGAGTATCACCAACTACACGGATAGTAGCCCGGCCCAGCTCGTTATTGGCGACCACATCGCGGTCAGGGATGAGGACGGTATTTACCGTGTCGTATTCCACGTCGTCGGGTACGGCGCTGCATCCAGTCCATCCGAGGAGAGCCCGGACACGGATGCAGTGGTCACGGTCCAGCAGTTCGGTGACATTCTGAGCCCTACTAGCCTGGCATCGAACGTGAGCTACGTCGTCCTAAGTCCGACGGTGGCGGCTGAGTACCTTGGCGCCACGGTTACGGCCGAGAATACGGACGCCTACGGCCCCAATGCGCGCCTGATGGAGGCCGTTGGCGCCGACTTCAATGCAGACGGGGTAGCGGCTGGTGATCTCGTGTTCAGCGACTCTGGCACCTTGATGTTCGTCGTGGTTCAAGTTGGGGATACGATCAGTCCAGCGACGTATGACACTCTAGTTGTGGTCGATCACCCGAATGCCGGCACGTCACTAGGCGCCGCAGATACTCTGGCTGAGTTCGGCTACAGTATCCGAACCTCGGCTCGTGCCGACTTCCGTGTCAAGCGTGTGGTCGACGCCGATACGCTCGATATTACGGCGCTATCCACAACGCTGAATGTGATCCCCGGTACGCGATCGATTCGCGGCGCGATCTACTTCCAGATCGCGCCTAGCATCACGGCCAGTCCCGACGAGCTAGGATCCAACCCGGTCCTGGTCACGGCCGGCGACTCGGACAGTGCTATGACCTATACGATCGATAAAACGTTGTCAGGCACTGATCTAGAGGGTGATATTTACGTCACATACGCCGAGGTACTCAATACCGAGGCTAGCACGCTGCTCGAATTCAATTCATCGACCTACGCCGATGTGCTTGGGGCAGCCGTTCCCGGCAACCCACTGGCGCTAGCCGCCTCGATTGCAGCGCAGCAGACCGACGCGACGATGTACGCGATCCAGGTCACGGCAGATACTTCTGAGGCGTGGCAGGCCGCACTGGAGGTGGCTAAGACTGGTACCGTCTACAGTCTGGTACCGCTGACCCAGGATGACGCAGTCCTGACCATGTTTCAGACCCACGTTGTGAGCCAGAGCCTACCGGCCAATAAGCGGGAACGGATCCTGTGGCAATCGAGATGGTTTAAAACCCAAGTAGACCGCACGGCTTACGAGGCTGATGTAGACACAGCTAACGCTGTAGTGAGCCGAAGCGCGCTTGGGGTGCAGACTCTGACTGTGTACAAAGGCTTGGTCGCTCTCGGGGTCATCATTGGTGACGATGTCATGATGACCACATTTAATGGCACGGAGCAGATTGTGGTTACGGGTCGGATCACATCAATCAACAACACGACACCATCGGCGCCTGTCTTGACCATGGTCCCGGACGGTAATGTACCGCTCTCAACTACGGACCTAACTGTTCTGACCTACGACATCAAGTCGAAGAACTTGTCCCAGACCGATCTAAAGAATGCAGTCGTGGCCTACCATACGGCCCTGTCTGAGCGCCGTATCCGAAACATCTTCCCAAGTCGGTACCAAGTCACATTCACGGATACGACAGGGTTTTATGACGAGGCTCTCGGTGACGTTGTTGACTACGAGGTCGGAGGCCAGTACCAGGCCGCTATCGAGGCGGCTAAACGCCAATCTCGGGGCCCGGCCCAGCCCTTGACCCGTGTCGCAGGCTTCGGTATCCAGCGCGTTATTGACCCGTTCAGTGACTCGATCACGAACCAGGATGCAGTCATCGACTCCGGTGGTTACTACATCGAGCAGCCAGCCGGTGACGGCGGTGCTACCCAGGCAATCCGGGCCCTAACCACGGACGTCACAACCTTGACCTTCGCCGAAGAGTCGGTCACATCGCAGGCTGACAACTTCGCGCGCAAGCTGCGTGGCGCGCTACGTCCTGTGCTCGGGCCCTACATTCTTGACGAGGGCTTTTTCACTATGGTCAGCACGATCCAGGCCGGCGTGGTCAAGAGCGTGGTGCCCAAGGAGCTAAAGAGTGCGCTGCTACTCGCAATCAACGAGGACGAGACCGCATCCGACAGCTTCGTGATGCAGTACAAGATCGGCGTCTGGTTCTCTGGCGCACGCGGCACAATCACCATCTACATCTAGTCACAACAGACCCATGACACGGTTATGGCTAGTCTCCACATTGGACCCGCGCGCCGTACCGGCCAGGAACTGAACCATGAGTAGCTATGTCAACTGGAGCTGGGCCTCTGAGCATGTCCAGACCGAGATCACGAATGGCGAGTACGTGAGCTCTGAGAGTACTTTGGTGCTTGCCGGCCCGTCGCGACTTGCCCACCTATCGGCTGGAGCCTCCGGGGCGCTCTCAACCACTAATTCGGTGATCCCACTAGGGTTGATCCAAAACGTAGGCATCACACAGCAACGGCAACTGAGCCGTCTATTCGAGATCGGGTCTAAGCGGGCCTACTTCGTACCAGGTCGTCTGTTCTCTAACTTCACTATCGGTCGGATCCTGTTCTACGGCCCCAGCCTGCTTAGGCTGCTTTACGCTTTGGCGCCGCTCAACGATGATCAACTCGGTACGTATGGTACCGACTTGAACGTGGACCCGGACAGCAGTGGTGATCCAATCTCGATTCCGCCTGCATACGCTGATCTGTTCCAGACCAGCCAACTCGCGACCGTACCCGGTTACGGCGCGACGCAGCCTGAGACTCAGAACCGAGACTTCTTCATCAACCTAGCCAGCGAGCTGTTCAACGTACCGTTCGGCATGATTCTTGTGTTCAAAGACACGCGGAACCGGCCGTATGGCGCTATGTTCCTCGAGGACTGTTACATCGAAACCCACAATATGGGTGTCGACGCCAATGCCGTCGTGATTGGCGAGTCGGTCACAGGTCAGTTCGATAGTATCGCGCCGATCCAACTTGCGACGCAAAGCTCCGTGTACGGGCCCGGGCTATAGGCTACGGGTCAGCGTAGCTGAACTGATGCTCACCTTCATCCTGGTTGTTGGCGCCGTCGTCCTGGGCATCGTCATTATCTTCATCGATGATGCACAGACCCGGAAACGGCGGCGTCACTTCCATAAGTAAAAGAGAGCCCCGAAGGGCTCAACCCAGGGCCCGGACGGCCTCTGGGTCGTTACGCACGCCACGCTGCCGCGAGCGGCAGCGTTAGTACTAGTAAGCCGGCTACGCAGGCCATCACTGCTGCGCCGGCATCTGGTTGCGGCACTGCCGCGACCAGCGCGGCAAGCGCCGCGAATCGCGCGTGCGCGCCCGTCAGCCGATCTGCGGGGATCTCTCCCCACAGAAAGCACGCCGTGAAGGCCGCCGCGAACACGGCGGCGGGGACTGAAAGTGCGGCAAAGGCCGCAATGATCACCACGCTGGCCATTCCTTTTACTTTGTTCATCATAGTAGGCCCCTCCTGGGGCCCCTTTTTTTTAGATGAGCTGATCCGGGGTACAGTTCCCGGACTCATTCAACTCATGCCAGAATAGGCCCAAATACTTGTAGTTTTGGGTACACATATTGAAGCTGCCTGTAGTCGTCTGACAACCTCAGTCTGATCAGGCTAAAAGAGAGCCAAGGGCGGTCGTCATCCCAGAGCCCCAAAGAGCTCCGGGTCGATCCGCCGGCCTAGGTCATAGAGTACTCACCGTGCATGACGCGGTATGTACGCACCTCCACAGCCTTTTCATACTGCGCAGCAGCAAGGCGGTGCGGCTCCTCAAGCTCCTCGTGGAGCTCCAGATTGGTTGCCGGGTTTAGAGCACCCCCGTGCTCTAGGTATTTAGACGTTATCGATAGCAGCCGCTGTTTATAAAAATGGTCTAAAGATCTGGCAGGCACCGACGCGATGTAGGTGCCTGCCATTCTTAATCACTCACCCGGGCACGGCCGCCGGATCGCGTCGGCCGCCGTCGGTACGGGCGCGGGCGCGCCCGCCCGCACAACGCGTACGCCTAGCCAGTAGGCGCCCGTGCGCCCGTCGCGGTCGGAGTCCCCGGACCATTCGACCGCGAGCCCCGCGGCCGT